>Ga0209164_1000055_pt1:150000-346645 | contig 346645 bp, 290 predicted proteins | sample MTBNYHSulfiMetaG_FD_187458 | JGI IMG/M metagenome (GOLD analysis project Ga0209164, IMG submission 187458) | Enrichment culture microbial communities from rom New York Harbor, USA that are MTBE-degrading - MTBE-NYH (New York Harbor Sulfidogenic)... | ecosystem: Environmental >... | reverse complement strand
CTTCTGAATAATAAACAGCAAACATCACTCTTATCATCTCCCACTTCTCCCCATCCCAGTGTGCGGCATTGTAGATGGAATCCCCCTCTTTGATATATCCCACAACCCAGATATTGTTTTCATCCACGATGGCCACATCATTGAGGGTCGACCCGGCATCTCCCAGGGTTTCCACGGTCCATGTAAAATCATGGCTGGTGGTATCCAGCGTGGTAACGGCGACGGGATCGGACCGGTCTTTGTCCCGGCCGTCTTTCATATAGGTTATGTGATAGGTATAATCCGCTGCCGGTAAAAGTCCCGTATCCCGGATATAACCGCTTTGTCCGCTGAGTGTTTCCGTTACCACCAGACTGTCATCCCGGTAGAGTCCGCATGTCCACGTTTCCGGCACCCCGGAAGCCGTCACCCGGAATGTGGCTTCCACACACACCACATCCACCGCTTCGAGCACCAGTCCGTAATCATCCGGTTCCGGGTTGAAACAGGCGGTGATGAGGAAGGGGAGAAGAAGGGTGTATATCAGAGGGGATTTTGGAAAGAAGTGGTTCTTCATAGGGTTCCTTTATGCTTAAAACATTAAACAATATCTTATAATCAGGGCATAATTATTAATGAAAAAATCAATCATGAAATAAGATTCATCCGAATGTGTTCTATTTAAATTGATGTGATCAGGCATATACAGCCCTGTTTATTTTTATATCCAACCTGTTTGATTCATAAAGAATGGACATAACCCTTTTTCATTCGACATAGAGAATCCACAAAGAATGAGTGATTAAGAGGGTGTTTCCGTATGCTTTATTTATAATATCCATTACATTTATTATTGTCAAGACTTTTTTTAATCCTATTAATTATATAAAATAATTGATCTGTCGATAGGCTGGATATCCTGTAAACAAGATATTTAAGGTAGTGTAATTTTCTTTCTGTAAAAAGGCTCAAAGTTTTTCAAATTCAGGTAAATCACAAATGAAAGGAAAACCGATACTGCTCCCAAATTAAAAGGTGTGATTACTCATGAGGCAGATTTTCCTAAATAATGTGATTTTCTCGTGAGGCAATACGCCAAGGAATAATAGTTGACGTTTATCAATCCGGAATAGGTGGCAGGTTTGAACCGGAATGCCTGGCAGGTTTAACCCGGAATGGGTGGCAGGTTTGAACCGGAATCTACAATAATTTGATTTTTTCATAAGGCAATACGAAATCCGTTTTATAATGTAGTTAAAAACTATCAAAAAACACCGAAGCTATTGTGGAGCATAGATCCTGATTATCAGCATGTAAACCGCCATTAATTATATATGCTGTTATGCGCTACCATTTTAGTGTTTTATGATTATCAATGAGATATTCTCATCATTATCTAGGTCTTTTTTGAATTCATCCTCATCTCTAATACTTCCTAAGTCATAAACAACATAAAGTTGATTTGAGTATTTTTTTCCGTATGCTTGTATGTCTGCATTAATTTCATCTACAATATCTTTACTTTTTGTTTTTGTCTTTGAAAGTTTTACTTCAATTGCAAGATTCAATTTATATAGTATAAAATCGGGGATTACCTCTTTTATAGAAACATTTACTCTACCAGTCTCACGTCCATAGTCAATACCTTTTGTTAACTCTTTTCCAATAAATAGTTGCTCGATGCCATTTTGTATTTCAATCTCCTTCTCCGGTTCTTGAAATATCACTTTTCTGAGGTTGCTTTGGATAAAATATTTGATATTCTTGATTTCATCATTTTTGAACTCCGATTTATTTCGAAGGAATGATTCAAGTATTGATAAGTTAGAGTAAACAGAATCAAAGTAATGTTTTTGTTGTATTGCAATTGTATCACAATTTCCTTTGACTTTTTCTAAATTGTAAAAGTCGATGATCGGTTTTAGTTCAATAACTTGGGCAATCTCATTGACCAACATATTGTACTTACGCATGAATTCCTTATAACTGGAATATTTCCAAACATTCTCACCATCTCCATCAAGACTCATTCTCATTGCATCTTTCAATGCGGTAGTCATTGATAAATACTTTTTTAGCTCTTCTATAATTTTTTCTGTCATGATTTAAGTCTCAGATTTGTCGCACTTATGGTTGCGCATAACGTTTTACAATATGAAACGGTTGGGTTTTCGGGCTGTGTACTTGTCCACCGACAAGAATGCTGAAGCGAGAACCGAACCCTCGTAAACCGCTGAACCCCAACTGTTTTATATTGTGTGTTGTAAGCTTTTGCTTTTTAATCTCTGCTCTATAGCCAAATACAACCAAAATCTTTTTTCTTTAACATTATATTTATTTCATCCTTGTTGAAATATTCAGGGTCAAATTCATCTCCCAACCATTCAATATAACTTTCATATTCTTCATGTTCGGGTTGTTTAAGTATATCTAGCATATCTGAATACCCACATATTCCGCCACAATCTTCAGGAGGACAATTTCGCTTACCTGCTATACATTTTGGTATTTGTATTTGGTTATCTGGAAGTAATATTTTTTCAAGTATTATAGTATGTTCCCAACCATCACCAAAATCATATTCATAATTAATCTTTGATTTTCCCTCTTTTAATATTTTATCCAATCTTACCGTCCTTGAATCTTTTGCATATTCGACTTCAAATTCCTTTGGTGAATATTCTTCAATACCATCTGAAAACATATGAAGATGTGAATTTGTCCAGCCCATTGTTGTTTGAATAATTCTATGAAAATCCACTAACAATATATCCGAATCTACTAATATTCTTCTCCATATTTTAGGTTTGGCTCCTTTTAATACTATTTGAATTTGATATATTTTCTTTGTCATGTTTTTTCTTTCAAATATAGTTAAAATGTCAATTCATGGTTTTCTGCAATTGCTTACAACGTTCAAGCACAAACGAAGCCTTTTGGTTTGGGGCTTTAGCCGTTTGTGCTGTTGTTATACAGCGTTTCGCCCCCACCATCAAAAATAGGTTTTGAAATACTTCCTTGCCTCCCCCTGAATGAATGCAGCATTGGTTGAGCCATTTCTTCCCCAATTCCAACTGTATTTATCTCCCTTCAGATAAAGAAACTCAACAAAACCGTCTGCATAGCTTTCCATAGTTATTTTGGAAATGAGATTATTTTTTTCTTCTTTAGTGATAGGTTTGTCGAATTCCTCATACATAATATCTCGCAGTTTTAACATCATTGGATTCCATCCAGCTTTATCTTTCGCTTCCCCTTCATAAGTGTAAACGTAAATATCTAAAAGTTCAATCAGACCTACTCTCCAGTCTGCATTAGGATCAAAATCGATAATCAATCTCATACTGTCATAATTATCCTTCCCATCGCTATATAATTGGATAAGTTCGTTTGCATTGATATGCCAACCCTGATTTGTAGGTTTTCCACGTTTTTCCCAAGCTTCGTGAACCAAATTATATCCACCAAGACGGAAGTATTTGCCGGTTGCCTCTAATATGTCTTTCCCATTTTGAGTAGATCTCTTATAAATCAAAAAAGCCATTCAAGACCTCCTAAGTATTATCGCCTTTAAAGAGGGGCGAAATGATCGTATAACGGTTTGCAGCTACCCGAAGGTGGCGATTTCGAAGCACTTCGCTGTCAGCCAAGCACAAACTTTGATAGATGCACAAAGCTTGATTTAACCACTGAACCGCCACTTTTGCGTAGGTGATGTTAGCAGTAGGCATTATTTCTCCCATTTCAGTCCGGTCGCTTTTATTAGTTGAACAAATCTACCTATTTCTGTTGCTTCAATTGTCGTGTTTTTCCCTTCTTCAAAAATTTGTCTTAACATTTTCTCTAAGTCCAAAAATTCAATTTTAACCTTATTTTTTCCGTTGTCAGATAGGTTGTCCAAGAAGATTTTGCAATTTTTAAAGTCGTCAATTTTTTTGTCTTTGTTTGTTTTAAACTTAGTTACTGCAATGTAATATGTGAAGTCGTAACTAAGAGTTTCTTTCTTAATTGTCTCTCTAAAAGCTTTTGCCCAAATAGGTTCAACCAATTCTCTAAATTTTTTCCAAACACTGCTTGTCCCAACTCTTTTATTTCTTTTTTCTTGGTCTATCAAATGGTCATAGAAAAAGTCAATGTCAAAGCCGTCCTGCCAAGATTTACAACTAATCACAGAAACTCTTTCTTCACCTATTTTGTCTAAGTGAACAGCAATTACGTCAATGTCAGAGGCAACAGAATATTTACTTTTCGTTTTGTTGTCAAATATTTCAATGTCTTGAGGAACGGGCTTGAATTTTACGTTATGTTTCGTAAAAGTCGAAGGTCGTCTTAAAAAGTATCCGTCAACAAGTTGTTCTAATATGTCTTCTTTCATTTTCTGTTACTTGGTCGTCCAATTTGCTTCCTGCTAACGTATGTGAATACGGCGTATGGCTTTTATTTTTTCTATATGTATTCATTCTGCCAACATTGCCTTTATAGGTTTAATTCAATATACTTAATCCGGCATATAGCAATCAAGGGGGAAATTACACTACCTATTAAAGCAAAACCGCAATGAATAATCTTGCTAACAAATGCTGACATTATACACTTAGGGACTTGTCATAAAATACAGACCACAGACATAAGAAATCCACTCAAAAAAACCGCATATAATAGGGCTTTCCGGGGGACGGGCTACCCGATACAGCCACGATTTTTATAAATCTTTCTTCTGCTTCTTGTTCATTTCAACACCCTTTATTCATAAATTGCATTAAATAATTTATTAGCCAAATCTTTATTAAGATCTTTGAGAATTTTATATTGCTCTAATGCAGAGCCTCTGTCATTGTTAATATATAAATATAAAACACCCAAACTATAATGTGCCAATGCAGCCCCTGTAACCTCAGGATCAATCCGAATTCCTTGTTTAAAGGATTCAATGGCTTCTGGGTAACGTTCAAGTTTATAATATGCATTACCTAAATTTAAATATGCTACATCATCCTCAGGATCAATTTCAATTACTTGTTTTAACGAATCAATATTTTTCTCCCAAGAATCTTGTCCGTATAAAGTGTTAAAATTATTAAGCAACAGATAAAATAACAAAGTAAGTAAAATAGTTAATTTAACTTTAAACATAATTAGCCCTCTCGCATCTAAATTATTATAAGCAATTGATCTTATGGAACCAATGGAAAAGTTGAAAGAGATTATTGCTCACTTAAACGCTAATGAAAAAACCACAGACCTAAAAAAACAGCCTAAACACCCCTTGATTATAAACGATTTAGCAGTTCAAACTTCTTGATACAGCCACGATCTAATTCAATTGGATACAACTTATTACTATAAATAGATCGTTGATTGTAGAGCATTTTATAATAATGATAAATAGTCGGTAGTGTTATTATATCAGTATATAGTATATATGTATATCTCAATGTACTAATTTCAAAATTTTAGATTTAGTTTTCTTATAAAGAAATAGTAATGGAAAAAAAATTTAAAAAAAGCAGGAATCCCCATGGAAAAATACACTTTATAATTAGGAGGTGCATTTTGATAAGAACTTAATTTTCATAAAAATAAATCCAAGATTAATCATTCAGCTAAAATTTTAAGTAAAATTTTTAAATGATAAATTGAATCCTAAATTAATTAGCATCGTAAATATTTTTGCACAAATAAAGGATTTAGGGTATATATTAGTGAGGATTTATTTGAGATAATCATTAATCGAATAATAAACCGATATAAATAAGTTTAAAACAGGAGATTTAATTATGTCAGTTCCAAGTCATTCTTCGGATTGTGTAACAAAAATTTTTCCTTCAAAATGTCCATACTGTGGCAAAAGAGTTTTATTCTTTTCATGTTCATGTGGCAGTAAGGTTTATTTTGAGGAAGGTATTTGTCCATTTAAAGATCATAGAGAATATTGTGTTGCATCAATAATTATTGATTTGATGCAGAATAAGCAGTTGTCCTTGAATACAATAAAAATGAAAATTAATGACTATGCTTATGAACACCATTTAGAAATTCCTTCGAATGTTAAAAGGTTATTAAATAGAAAATAATGTTTTCAAGATAAAATATTATTATCTTGAAAAAGGAGGTGTAATCATGGCTGGCTTTAAAAGAATCTATGTTTTAGGCGGTGAAGGTGGGTTTATGGGGGCTGATGGAGTTAATCCAATTGATTTAATGATTCTTCATGGTGTTTCAGATCGGGAGTGGTTAGAACCCCACTATTTTGAACAATCACTAAAACCAAAGTGGAAATTACGTGTAATTGTTCCGGAAGGTTCCGATCATCTCAATGACTTAATTGATGCATGTATTGCTTTTTGTCCAAAATATTTTAAAGACTGTCCTTCATTCGCAAAAGTTGAGTTACAGGTAAAAGATATGCAACGTTTAGATTTTCATGCTCGACCTGACGAGATTCCTGCTGATTGGACAAAATTACGTGAAGAAGCAAGACCCATATTTGATCAATTAAATATTTGGAAGGCAGATCTTCAATTAATATCGGAGTATAATAATGACAAATAAAAAATATAAAGTGGGTGAATTATTGATAGAATCCAATAATAACTATTATGAAATACTTGAAATAATAACCCCCAGTAAAATAAAAACATCTGCAAAAGGTAAAGATTATATTGTAACTGGTAACAATCTCGAAATACATCTTACCTATACTAAAACAAAGACAGAAATATTTATCTTTAGTGATGTAAAGAAATCAAATAATAGTTGCCTAAATTATGGTCTAAAACGATTATCAATTATTAAGGTTGAAGAGGAATTATATCCAAATAACAATTATGAATATGTAATATTACAGCAGGCAAATATACCCAGAAATGTGAATTCTAAGCCTGAATATAAATGTGCTGCAATTGAGCAGTTGAATAATGGAGCAGGTTTTGATATTAAACAGAAACTGATTGACGAAGGTGCTATTAAAGTTGGTATTAGTGAAAGAGTTTTAGGAAAAACTGATTCAAAGAAAAACGCATACTGTGCTGTCTTTGAAGAAAATAATGAAATAGTACCAGTATTGTCATTTGTTATTACACGTATATTGCCTTTAATAAACAAACATCAATAAATTGCAAATAATAACACCTTGAATTTGTCATTAGTATTTTTATATTTGATCAGTCAAATAGACGGTTAAAGTCATTCATAATGTGTATTAAATGAATCTTCTTAATAAAATCAGGTTGGATAATAAACAGAAGAACTGGTTTGAATAGCTATTAAGAAATTATTTCCTAAAGAAAGTCAATAATATGAAAAATTTCAAAGAAAAAGCAGATCTGATATGGCGAGTGGCTGATCTGCTCAGAGGAGATTATAAACAATCGGATTATGGTAAAGTGATTTTACCAATGACGGTTTTAAGAAGGTTAGACTGTGTTCTGTTGCCAACAAAAGAAAGAGTACTCAATTATCTCCCAAAAGTGGAATCCCTTGGTGAAAATGCTAAAGATGTTGCTCTTAATAAGATTGCCGGATATAATTTTCATAACAGAAGCCAGTACACCTTTGATAAACTTATTGCAGATCCGAATAATGTTGCCGTGAACCTGAGAAATTTTATTAACGGTTTTTCTGTCAGTGCCAGGGAGATTATTGAGTATTTTAAGTTTGATGACCAGATAGACCGAATGGATGATCCAAAAGCAGATATATTATTCCGTGTTATAAAATCCTTTCAGGAAATTGATCTTTCCGGAATGGATTCCATGGAAATGGGGTATGTATTTGAAGATTTGATCCGAAGGTTTGCAGAACAATCCAACGAAACAGCCGGAGAACATTTTACACCTCGTGAAGTTATCCGTTTGATGGTTAATGTCCTGTTTATTGAAGATCAGGATATTCTGACTCAGGAAGGCATTGTAAAAACGCTTTATGATCCTGCATGTGGAACCGGAGGTATGCTTTCTGTAGGTGAACAATATGTCAAAGAACTCAATCCAAAAGCAGAACTAAAAGTATTCGGACAAGAAATCAATCCTGAATCTTATGCGATTTGTAAATCAGACATGTTGATTAAAGGGCAAAATCCAAGCAACATCAAGTTTGGTAACACTTTTACAGTTGATGGACTGGAAGAGGAAAAATTTGATTACATGCTATCCAATCCGCCTTTTGGTGTGGACTGGAAAAAGGCTGAAAAAACAATCAAAGCCGAAGCAGACAGCAAAGGCATGAGTGGTCGTTTTGGTGCTGGTTTACCAAGAATTAATGACGGCTCTTTGCTTTTTCTGCAACACATGATTTCCAAAATGAAATCGGGTGGCACTCGAATTGGAATTGTATTTAATGGATCACCATTGTTTACAGGTGCTGCTGAAAGTGGCGAAAGCAATATCCGCAAATGGATTATTGAAAATGACTGGCTGGAATCGGTGATTGCCCTGCCTGACCAGCTTTTTTATAACACCGGCATCAGCACGTATATCTGGATTGTAAACAACCATAAAAGCTCTGAACGGAGAGGAAAAGTACAGCTTATCAATGCCACAGGGGCTAAAGATGAAGAGTTGGTTAAAGAAGGCAAACTTGATTTCAACCGCTTTTGGCAGAAGATGGACAGAAGTCTAGGCAACAAGCGAAAGAAAATTGCCGAGAACGGAAATGAAATAGGTATTGGCTTTATTACTCAACTCTATGGCAATTTTGAGGAAAACGAATTTGTAAAAATTTATCCCAATGAATTCTTTGGTTATTGGAGAATAACCGTTGAACAGCCATTAAAAGAAAATGGTGATATAGTAACAGACAGAAGTGGAAATCCAAAACCTGATAGTTCTTTAAGGGATTATGAAAACATTCCTTTTTTGAAAAAAGATGCTGATGGCAATCTTATACCACAAACCATTGAAGAATACTTTGAAGAAGAAGTTTTACCGCATCTACCGGAAGCATGGATTGACCATAGCAAAACCAAAGTTGGCTACGAAATCAATTTTACCAAGTATTTCTACGAGTTCAAACCTTTGAGACTTTTGGCAGATATCAAGGCTGATATTTTGGCATTGGAAGAAAAAACTTTAGAAACTGAAAAAACAGTGTTGGACTCATGAGAAAATACGATTCATATAAAGATTCTGGCATTGAATGGATTGGGGAGATTCCGAGTCATTGGAAGGTTAATAAGGTGAAACACAATTTTTCCTTTCGCACTGGTTTTACGCCACCTTCAGGTAAATCAGAGTATTATCAGGATGGTGAACACATTTGGATTAATATCAGTGATTTAAAAGATAAATTTATTAACGATTCTGCAAATAAAATTACAGATAAGGCTATAGAAGACTTTAATCCTCAGATTGTCCCTAAAGAGTCGTTGTTATATAGTTTTAAACTATCGGTTGGAAGAGTAGCATTTAATACATTTGATTGCTATACAAATGAAGCAATCTTTTCAATTGATCCAGATGGAAATACTAACCTTAAGTTCTATTATTACTCACTTCCTGAACAAATAATAAAGAATGCCAATGAAAATATTTATGGGGCAAAAATTCTTAATCAAGAGTTGATTAAAAATGCTCATTTGATTGTCCCCCCACCTTCCGAACAAACCGCCATCGCCAACTACCTTGACCGCAAAACAGCCGAGATAGATGAACTGATAGCCGACAAAAAACGCCTGCTGGAACTCTACGAAGAAGAAAAGACCGCCATCATCAACCAAGCCGTTACCAAAGGCATCAACCCAGATGTGCCTATGAAAAATTCAGGCATTGAATGGCTGGGGGAAATTCCAGAGCATTGGGAGGTGATACCCCTTACCAAATATCTTGAAAGTATAGTAGATTATCGCGGAAGAACACCAAAGAAGCAAAGTAAAGGGCTTTTTCTAGTAACAGCTAGAAATATTAAAAACAGAACTATTAACTACGCTTTGTCAGAAGAGTATGTCGATGCAGAAGACGCTCAAAATTTATTAGACAGAGGAAAACCTAAAATTGGAGATGTGCTTTTTACAACAGAAGCACCATTGGGCGAAATTGCAAACATAGATAGAGAAGATATCGCATTAGCTCAAAGAATAATAAAATTTAGAGGGAAACAAGGTGTTCTTGACAATTACTATTTAATGTACTTTATGAGTTCTGATTGTTTTAAACAAGACTTGTACTCTTACAGTACGGGTTCAACTGCAATAGGTATAAAAGCAAGTAAATTGCATCATTTAAAGTGTTTATTGCCTCCAATCCAAGAACAACAATTCATCGTCCGCCATATCAAAACCGAATGTGCCCGCATTGATGCCAAAAAAGCCAAAACAGAAATATTAATTGTACTCTTAACCGAATACCGCACGGCATTGATCAGTGAGGTGGTAACGGGGAAGGTGAAAATAATATGAGTATCACAACTGAAAATACATTCGAAACAGCATTGGTACAATCACTTGAAAAATATGGCGGCTATACTACCGGGGATGCGTCTAACTACAATCCTGAATCGGGTTTTTTTAATGACGAAGTGGTTAAGTTTTTAAAGGATTCACAACCTAAACAATGGGATAGAATTTCATCTATTCACGGCGCCAATGTTGAAAATCGTATTATTCAACGAATTTTCAAAGAAATGGATTTACGGGGAAGTTTGGATGTGCTTCGCAATGGTTTTGTGGATTATGGGGTGCGTTTTCAGATGGCGTACTTTAAACCTGCATCCGGGCTAAATCCTGATGCAGTAGCATTGTATAATAAAAACAGCCTAAAGGTTTACCGCCAGATTTATTACAGTAACAAAAACAAAAATTCGGTTGATGTTGTTTTATCTTTAAACGGAATTCCTGTAGCAACCATGGAATTGAAAAACCAGTTCACCGGCCAGAATGTAGATAATGCGCTAAAACAATACCGCACTACAAGAGATAACCGGGAACTGCTTTTTGCTTTTAAGAAAAGAGCGCTGGTTCACTTTGCTGTGGATCAGGATGACGTTTTTATGACCACAAAAATTGAAAGTAGTAAAACCAAGTGGTTGCCTTTCAATAAAGGATATAAAAACGGGAAAGGAAATCCGCCAAATCCTTCCGGTTACCGCACATCCTATCTATGGGAAGAGATTCTGAAGAAAGAAAGCTGGATGGAAATCATTCAGCAGTTTATTCATCTTCAGACAGATACTATTGAAATGAATGGAAAGACTTTTAAAAAAGAGAAACTCATTTTTCCCCGGTATCATCAGTTGAGTGCTGTTCGTCAGATTGGAACTCATGTTTTAGAAAATATGATTGGTAATAATTATTTGATTCAACATTCTGCCGGATCCGGTAAGAGCAATACTATTGCCTGGCTTGCATATCGCCTGTCCAGTTTACATGATGATGCAGATGAACGTATCTATGATTCCGTTATAGTTGTTACAGACCGGGTTGTACTGGACCAGCAATTGCAGAATACGATTTATCAGTTTGAGCATAAAACCGGTGTTGTTCAAAAAATTGATAAGGACAGCAACCAATTAGCTTCAGCGTTGGGTTATGGATCCAACATCATAATCACCACACTCCAGAAATTTCCTTTTATAGTTGATAAGGTGGGAGAGTTGCCTGCACGGAAATATGCAGTGATTATTGATGAAGCACACAGCTCTCAGGGGGGTGAATCCAGTAAAAAAATGAAAGAAGTCCTGGCTGCAAAAAATCTTGATGATGCTCTTAATGAAGAGATTACAGATGATTATACAGATGATGACTTCATCAGAGAAGAAATTGAGCGATCTGCAAGAATTAGAGGACACCAGAGTAACATTTCATTTTTTGCTTTTACAGCCACACCAAAATATAAAACTCTTCAGGTTTTCGGACATAAAAATGAGGAAGGGAAGCCGTGCCCTTTTCATCTGTATTCCATGCGTCAGGCTATTGAAGAGGGATTTATTCTGGATGTGCTTAAGAACTACACGACGTATGAGCTATATTTTAAACTTACAAAAGCAATTGAGGATGATCCGAAGCTGAATAAAAGTAAAGCAGCGAAGGCAATTGGCAAATATGTATCATTGCATCCTCATAATCTGGCTCAAAAAACAGAAATCATTCTTGAACATTTCCGGAATATTGTATCAAAAAAAATTGGTGGCAGAGCGAAAGCCATGTTAGTATGCGGATCAAGGCTTCATGCAAAACGGTTTTATGAAGAATTCAACCGGTATTTGAAAGATAAGAACTATGACAAAGAAATTAAAATTCTTGTCGCTTTTTCCGGAAGGGTTATGGATGATAATTATCCGGAGGGGATCACTGAACCAGATCTGACCGGCTTTGGAGAAAAAGAACTTCCGGCAATTTTTGATAAAAATGATTACAGAATATTGATCGTTGCTGACAAATATCAAACAGGATATGACCAGCCTTTATTACATACAATGTATGTAGATAAAAAACTATCAGGAGTAAAGGCCGTTCAGACACTCTCACGATTGAACCGTACCTGTCCGGGAAAGGAAGATACCTTTATTTTAGATTTTGCTAACAGTAGAGATAACATACTCCAATCCTTTCAGCCTTATTATGAAATAACAACAGTTACAGAAGAAACGGACATCAACCATCTTTATGATTTGAAAGCAAGACTTGATCAATTCCAGATATATTGGGATAGCGAAATAGAAGCATTTGCCAGAGTTTATTTTAATCCTTCAACACGAATAAACAGTGCCGAGGAACAGAAACACTTATATGCTTTTACTGATCCGGCTGTGGACAGATACAAAGCTTTGAAAGAAGAAGAAAAACAAGATGAGTTTAAAAAAGGTTTAAGGTCCTGGACTAATTTGTATGCTTTCTTATCTCAAATCATGCCTTTCTTAGATACAGAATTTGAAAAATATTATGCGTATGCCCGATTACTTCAAACACGTTTACCAAAAAGAAATTTATCAGAATCTCTTCATTTGGATGACGAAGTAGCACTTGAATATTATCGTCTTGAGAAAATCAAAGAAGGATCCATTGAGCTTGAAAAGGAAGAAATTGGTGAATTAAGTGGCACAACAGAAGCCGGATTAAAACGCTCCAAAGAAGAAGAAGCATTGCTCTCAGAAATAATTACAATTCTAAATGAAAGATTTGGAACAGATTTTGAGGAAGCGGATAAACTTTTCTTTGACCAGATAGAAGCCGAACTCATGGAAGATGAAACTCTACAGATGCAGGCAAAAGTCAATAAATTAGACACTTTCAAATACGCTTTTGAAGATCTGTTCATAGAAAAACTTATCGGCCGCATGGACCAGAATAAAGACATCTTTGAGAAAATCTTAGAGGATAAAGTTTTTGGTGATCTGGTGAAAGAGTTTATGATGAAGAAGGTTTATAAGAGAATGAATCTTTAATACTAATAGAGTGTGTTTGAATATGACAATGCGTGAATATAATACTCTCAGCTGCAACTATATATAATAAGTAATAAACGTCAATTATTTCTTTTCAATGATACAATCTAAAATATTCTTTAGTCTCCATAATTATCATAGTTATTCCAAACAACCAAAATTGATAATCTAAATTGTTGATTATTCCGATTTCAAACCGGACGAAACGGACATGTTGACCGGAATAATTTTAAAAAACATTGATTATAACCATGATTTAATGCTTAAAGTGATTATTATAACGATAAATAGTAAGTTAATAATAATATAATTAACAAATTAGTACAATTATGCTTGACATAGTAGTATTTATTTTGTATATTAATATTGAAATAAAATAGAAAAGGTCTTTATAAAGTAAGGTTAAATCGGAAGTATAAAATGAGCATGCCATATTCTTATACGTGATTTGAAAATTATCAATTAATTAGTTCACATCAACTACTTAAAGTAATCTCAAGATTTAATATTAAGACAAATATTATTAATAATCATAAATTTAAGCTAATACAATCAAAGAACAGGCTAAATATAATATTAATAGTGATAAAAGAAATAAATCGAAAGGAGATCTATTATGCGCTGATAAAGTCATTTTTTAAAATTGAGAACAATAACAGTAAAAATAATTAGTAAAGAGGTGTATTATGAAAAATTACAGAAAAGTCGATCCAACGAAAAATTTTCCTGAAGAAAATATTAGTATGAAAGATCTTAAAATTACAAATCAAAATTTTATGAGTAAAATTAAGTTTTATGAAGATTTAATAATAGGTAATCCTGAAAATGAAATATATCTATTAAATTGAAGCTATATATGCCTGACATTTAAGAAATATGAATATGCGATGACATTCATTAATAATATTCTAAAAAACGGAAAAAAATATGATTTAATACAAATACATCTGGCATTAGGTTTTTTTCTTCATCATAATGAACAATATAACGATGCAATAGAAACTTATAAAACTATCCTTGATAAAGGTTTAAATGCAGATATTTATTACGCAATCGGTTTAGCATATAAAAGTATGTATAATTTAGAAGATGCGATTGATTCATTTCGAAAATCCATAAATGAAAATCCTGAACCTGCAGATGTTTATATTTCTTTAGCAGATTCTTTATATATTAATAATCAAGAAAGTGAAGCAATAGAAATCTTGAAACAACAAATAAATAATAAAAATATTGACATTAGTTACGAAAGAAAAATAACTGATATAATATTTAAAATGATATTTGTTAAGATGCTAAAAACCAGAACATGGTAAAATGTGAATGGTCTTAATAAATTGCTCCAAAAATGGTCGTTTAAAAAGTGTACCAGTCTTAAACGACTCACATAAAAGGCTACAGTTATAGAAAAAAAAGCAAAGGCATGAATCATGTTAAAATGATTATTTTATGTTATTTGGAATAATATTTCTCGATTTAAGTTTTCTGTTTTCTATTTATGGTATAGTAGAAATAAAGAAGATAACAGTGATGATGAAAGAGTATAATACCAAACTGACAGAACTTGAAGAAACTTTAGAACAGTTAAAAGATATTGCTATTGAATATCATGAAACTTTTAAGCCGATTCTAAATATTATTCAAAACTCAATTGTTGAATTCAGGATTGACGAAATTATAGAATAAATGAAAATACAAGGAGAAAATAATGAAAAAACATAAGCTTAATATATTTCCAAACATGAACATTGAAGATTGAAATTTGTTATTTCAAGATATAAAAAACAACGGATACGATGAAAAAAATCCAATCTATCTATATGAAGGAAAAATATTAGATGGATGAAATCGGTTTTGTGTTTGTAAGGAATTAGGAATTAAACCTATATATAAGGAATTTCAAGGAACAAAAATAGAAGCAATACAATTTGTTATGAGAACAAATAAACGGCGAAATTTAACAAGCAGCCAGTGGGCTTGTATAGCTATAGAGGCTGAAGATATTGTTAATGCAATAAAAACAGAAGCAAAAGAAAGGCAAGTTGAGGGTGGCAAAAATAAGGGTTTGGAATTAATTCCAAAAGCTAAAAAAACACATACATCGGAAAAGGTTGCAGAACTGTTTAACACTAATGAAAAATATGTAAGAGAAGCGGAAAAATATAAAACCGAAATGCCGGAAGTATTTGAAAGCATTAAACAGGGTGAAAAAACAATTACTGAGGTAAAAAAAGAACAGAAAATTGAAAAACGAAAAGCAGAAATTGATAAAATAAAAAAAAGTATTGAAAAAGAACCACTGCCAATAGATGGTCTTTTTGATGTTGTAGTGTTGGATCCACCTTGGCCTTATGGTCGAGAATATAATCCAATAACAAGCAGAGTTGCTAATCCATATCCTGAAATGAAAACAGAGGAAATAGAAAAAATAAAAATACCGATAAAAGAAAATGCTGTTGTATTTTTATGAACAACACACGCTTTTATCAAAGATGCTTTTATGCTTTTAGAAAAATGAGGGTTACAATATAAAGCTATAATTGTATGGGATAAAGAAAAGATGGGGATGGGGAATACAATAAGAATGCAATGTGAATTTTGTTTGTTAGCAACAAAAGGAAATCCAATACTTCAAGGGGCAAGTGAAAGGGACATCATAAGAGAACGTAGAAGGGAACATAGCAGAAAGCCAGATTCATTTTATTCAATGGTTGATCGCCTGTGTGTTGGAAGAAAACTAGATCATTTTTCAAGAGAAAAAAGAAACGGATGAGTGAGTTATGGTGCAGAAACAGAGAAATTTTAAAATATGGAGACAATCATGACTGATTTAATTTTTTTTCACGATAAAATAGAATTCATTTCGCCGAAGACGAAGACAAGTGGAATCAAACGAAAAATGAGATTAAAAGATAATCATAAAAAACAATTAGTTAATCGAAAAGATAAAAATGGAAATAGAATAGTATATAATTACATAAAAAAAACAAATAGAAGTTTAGAATCTATTTCTGTAAGTGATTACAAACAGTTAAGTCATATGGACAAACTTAGTTATACAGCATGCTGCGAAAAAATTTTACCTCTAAAAGATAAAAAAGTGTCCATGACTTTTAAAGGTAATTGAATATTTTTTCGTATTACAGACAAAACAAAAAATGACATAACATATCAATCAGCTAACATATACCGATTTTTAGTTAAAAATATTTATTCAATTATTCCAAAAATTTTCAAAATAAAGAATGATTTTGAAGCAGCAAGAAAATTTACAATCAGACATTTTAAACCTTGTGAGTGTGAAATATTTCTATTAATCATAAATAGAAAATTTGGCAAAAAATTATTTCAAGATATTGAATATCAAAAAAAATATGGAAACACGTTATATATAAAAGGCTACAATGCGAGAAGTAATAATCATAGTAAAACATCAATAAAAATGTATGATCATGGCCAATTATATTGGAATATTTCTGATCTTTGAAAAATTGAGTTTACCTTCAGATCCGAAACATTTAGAAAATACAATATAAAAACCACCGACTTTAAAAATCAAAAAAATATTTTAGAAAAGCTTTGAATACCAATTTGTAAAGAAATATTTAAGCTTGAAGGTGGACCTGCGGTTCAAGAATTTCAACAAATATTTTTAAAAAATGATGATAAAATGACTTATTCAGAGATGATTCTCAATAACAAAAATCTTCAAAAGTGTATGAATCAAAAAGAAACTATAGAACAAATTTGTAATAACCATTTAGATGAATGCAAAAACAAAGCAAAAGCCGTTTTTATTAATAATAGATATAAAAGCGTTGATGAAGTATTAAATCAAAAGGAATTAAACAAAAAAATTATCCTAAATATGCTTAGAAATAAGTGTCTTAGCATATGTAAACTGTCAAATTTGATTGATGTAAACCGCAACAAAATTAGTAAGTGATTAAAGGAAAATAATAAAATAACATGTTAGCAAATTTATTAGTATAAACATTCAACAAATATTATCAAAAGGAACATTATGATGAACACTGACTTAATTATGATAGAAAAAAAACTAATCACAATATCAAATTATAATTATAATAAAAAATATATTGTTAATTATAAACAAGAGTTAAACAAACAGCAATTAATTGCTTTAAGTATAATAGATAGACCTTTGCTTGTTATTGCTGGTCCAGGTACAGGAAAAACAACTTTAATTAAATACAAAGTAAGTTATTTAATTGAGGAAGGTATAAAACCTAGTGAAATTCTTTTATTAACATTCACGAAAAAAACATCTGAAGATATGTTAAAAAAAGTGAAATCACTCTTGTCTGATATATATGATGATAAAGTCCAAGGTGGTACTTTCCACAGTTTTGCAAATCGTGTTTTAAGAGAACATTCAAAAACTATTGGACTTGATAAACGTTTTACAATAATTGATGTTTCAGATTCAAAAAAAATGATAAATGATATTCTTTCAGAAATCAAAACTGGTAATAAGTGACACAATTTCTTATTTCCTAAAAGTTCAAAAGTTTTACAAATTATTTCAAAATCAAGAAATTGTGAATGCACAATTAAGGAAGTAATCGATGAAAACTTTAAAGATTATTATAATTACTATGAATTAATAATTGAAGTGGCTGAACGCTATTCAAATAATAAAAGATTCTCAAATCTTATGGATTTTGATGATCTGCTAATTATTCTAAAGGATAAACTAATGAATAATGATATATTTAGAAAACAATTAAAAAATTCAATAAAATACATTCTAGTAGATGAATTTCAAGATTCTAATAGTATTCAATATGAAATTATCAAGCTTTTGGCTGGAAATACTGGAAGAATAACTATTGTTGGCGATGATCAACAAAGCATATATGGTTTTCGAGGTGCAAATGTAGATAACTTTCTAAATATTCATAATTATTTTCAAAATTGTGGTATTGTGAAATTAGAAGTTAATTACAGGAGTCATCAAGGTATATTGGATTTTGTAAACAACATTTCAAATTCAAGCAAAAATGGAATTAAAAAACGATTAAAATCAGAAACTAAAAGTATAAATAAACCGATAATAAAAAATTTTAGTAATAATTTGAATGAGGCAGAATTTATAGTAAATAAAATTATGGAATTAAAAAATGAAACTAATTTGGATTATTCTGATTTTGCCATATTAGTCAGAAATAAAAGTTATTCAGATGTAATACAATTAGAATTGCAAAAACAAAAGATTTCTTTTCATGTTGTGAATGGTAGTAAAATTAATGAACGGAAACACATTAAAGATATAATTTATTTTTTAAGAGTCATTATTAATCCTATAGATGCTGTGGCTTGAAATAGAGTTTTAGAATTAGTTCCAGGAATAGGAAAAAAATATTCAAAAGAAATAATTAGTAATATTCAAAAAAATAAAAACTTGTATGAACTAAATAAATTTTCTAAGAAAAAATATTTTTGCAAACTTAATATTTTAATAAAGTGTATAAATTCAATTATTGAGAATAATTATTCTGTATATGAGACAACTGAAAAAGTAATTAATTTATATATTGATTTTGAGAATATTTCGAATAACAATCAAAATAAATACAAGGATTTAAAATTAGTTCAAAATTTGGCCAACAATTATGAAAGTTTGCAGGATTTTATTTCGGATATTACACTTGAATCTTTTGAAAATTTAAAAGAAGATATTATAAAAAAAGAACACTCTATTACTATTTCAACCATTCATTCTGCAAAAGGTTTAGAGTGACATACGGTCTTTATTGCTTCATTACGTAATGGATTTTTTCCAAATTGAAATTCTTTACAAAGTCCTAACGAGTTGGAAGAGGAACGTCGAGTATTTTTCGTTGGATCAAGTAGAGCTAAGAATTATCTTTTTCTCACTCTATCAAAAAAGAATTTTTGAGATAAAAATAATTATTTTAAACCATCTATATTTTTGAATGAAATTGATAAAAATAATTATGAGGAGGAATTCTAAAAAATAATTGAAAACTAAAAAAAAATATGAAAAAGTACTTTTTTTTTAATTTTGGAAAACTTCAATTATATTTAATTAAAAGAAGGATTAGAAGCGATGGAAATAATCAAAATAAACTCAATATGGAGAAAAAAATGGATGAAATAACAATTATCTCAAGATCAAAGGTTGAAGATACTAACCTTGAAGAACTATATCATTGATTCGTAAATTATATTTTCAATGATGTGCAAAATGAAAGTGATGGTAATCATAGTGAAATAAAAGAAAACAATACAAATAAAGGAGAAAAAAATGGAGAATAATACTTCAAACAAAGACACACTCTATATATATGTAAGAGTTTCTACAACAAAACAATCAGAGAAAGGGTATTCTCTTCAAGCTCAAATTAATAAAGGTATAGAAAAAGCAAAAGAGTTGGATATGAATTATATAGTATTTAAAGATGCTGGTATAAGTGCTGATACTGAAGATATTGAAAACAGGCCGTCATTAAAGAAAATGCTTGAGATGTGTGATGAAGGTATTGTTAAAAATATTTTCGTAACTGAATTTGATCGATTAAGCAGAAATGAATACATGTCAGCCTATATTAAAAAGATTATTTTAGCTAATAATGTATTTATTTATATGATTCGTGATAAATTTGATCTACATGACTCCGATGATGATTTTATTCAATCTATTTATTCATTATTGGCACGAAGAGAAAATACTCTGCGTACTACAAGATCCAAACGTGGAATTGAATTAGCTGCTAAAGCAGGAAAATGGCATGGTGGGATATTGCCTTATGGTTACGATTCTTTAAAATCGAGCGATCCATCGGAAAATAATAAATTAGTTGTAAATGAAGAAGAAGCAAAATATGTAAGAATGATGTTTGACTTAAGCTTAAAAGGATTAGGTTCAAATAAAATTGCAGAAAAATTAAATGATTGGGAAGTTCCTACAAAAGGTAGCAAGATGTACAAAAAAGGATATCATGTAAAAGATCGTTTTACAAAAGAATGCAGATTTGTTGATAAAGATCACATTACTTGGAAAGGTGGAACAGTCTTAACGATATTAAAAAATCCAATTCACAAAGGAGAGATGCATTTTAAGAAACAAGAAATAATTTCTGTACCAGCCATAATTGATAAAGATAAATGGGAAGAAGTTCAAAATAATTTAAGAGCCAATTACAATAATAGTCGTCGAAACAATAAATATTTTTATTTGTTAAGGGGGCTTTTATTTTGTAAAAATTGTAATAATAGATTATATGGTCTTATTAAACCAAGCAGGGGAATGAGGCAATATGTATGCATGAGTAAAAGACCAAATCCACATAAGAGATTCTGCGGATTAAGGAGTATTAATAAGGATAAGCTTGAAGATATTATTTGGAAAGATTTAATTTTTCAGATATCAAGTAATACGGGAATAATTGAGAAAGCAAAAAAATTTCTAAATGATGATAAAACAAAATCTTCTATTTTAAATAAGATTAAATCATTGGAAAACAAGATAAATGAAAAAGAAACACAGAGAGAACGACTTCTAAAACTCTACGTTAATAATATTTCTTTTACAGAAACCGAATTAAATGATCATGCAAATAAAATAAATGATGATATTAACAATTTAAAAAATGAAATTAATTCTTTAAAGAATAAATTAAATATTATTAATAAAAAAAATAAAGCAATAGAAGATTTAGAGAACATAAAAACAGATATTATTAAGATATCAAATAGCTGTACTGAAATACAAAAAAGAGAAATAGTAATGAAAATGATAAATAAAATTATTATTGGCTGGAGTGAAAGTAAAGGTCATTCAGTAGAAGTGATTTATAGAATTCCGTTTTCAGAAAAAAATTTACCTGTGGGAATATTATAATAATATATCATCGGATATGGTATGGTGAGGAGATCGGAAAGGTCGGGTAGCAAGGAGTCCGCTGCTACCCGGTAATAAACCTGCAATGGAATGGATTTTTGTTGTTTCCAGTGCTTCTTCAAGTGTAGGATCGGGTAAAATGGAGGGAAACCGTTTAGCCAGCATGGATTTTCCCGAACCGGGCGGACCGATCATGATTACATTATGTCCGCCGGCCGCTGCAATCTCCAAAGCCCTTTTTACATGCTCCTGTCCCTTTACTTCAGAGAAATCAAGGGAATATATCCTGTTCTCCATGAAGAGGGTTTCCAAATTAACTGTAACAGGTTTCAATTCAGAGGTGCCATTTAAGACCCCTACAGCTTCCGACAGGGTGGAAACGCCCCAGACACGGGCTGTTTCAGGAATTGCCGCCTCAATGGCATTATCCTTTGGGACTATTATATCTGTTTTCTCAAATCGTTTCATCCCCAGTGCAATGGGAAGAGCTCCCTTAATACATCGAACCTGACCGTCCAATGCCAGCTCCCCGAGAATGATAAAATCCTGTAGCCGTTGAGGAGGGATGAGCCGTTCGCAGGCCAGAATACCCGCAGCCAAAGGAAGATCAAAAGAGCTTCCTTCTTTTCTTAAATCCGCCGGGGCCAAATTTTGGGTTATCTTTCCTCCTGGAAAAGTAAACCCTGAGGATTTTACGGCTGATACAATCCGTGAAAAACTCTCTTTAACCGCACCTTCTGCCAATCCAACCATAATGTGCCGGGGTGTACTGGGAATATGATGGGTCTCAATGGTAATTTGAAAGGCATTTACACCTTCCAGTCCGGCTGAATAGACCTTAGATAACATATAGTCTCCTCATTTTTTCATCTTAAAATAATATGGATATAAAATAAATCAAAATTAATATTATTAATGATATATTCTATAATTCTAATAAGCGGAATACCTCTTTTAATTTTGAAAGGGAGTGGTTAGATTTTCGCCTGTTAAAGGAGAGCGTATGGAAGATTTCAGATTAATACTCGTTGCAGGAGCCCGGCCGAATTTCATGAAGATTGCACCCCTCATGCATGCTTTGAAAGACCATGCAACGATCCGGCCCTATTTGGTTCACACCGGTCAGCACTATGACGAAAAAATGTCCGATCTCTTTTTCAAGCAGTTAAATATTCCTGAACCGGATATAAATCTTGAGGTAGGATCTGCATCTCATGCAGTTCAGACTGCCATGATTATGGAACGGTTTGAAAAGGTCTGTCTGGACATTAAACCCCATATGGTCATTGTTGTCGGTGATGTGAACAGTACGGCGGCATGCACGCTTGTTGCTGCCAAACTTCATATCTTATCCACCCATTATGAAGCAGGATTGAGAAGCCGTGACCGTGCTATGCCGGAAGAGATCAACCGCCTGGTTACGGATGCCATATCGGATTACTTTTTCACCACATCTGTGGATGCGGATGAAAATCTCATCAATGAGGGTATCCCTCATGACAAGATTTTTATGGTAGGAAATCTCATGATTGATTCTCTCATGATCAATCTTGAAAAAGCGGAATCAGCGGATAGAAGGGTAAAAACAATTGACGGTCTGCATGATGTGCAAGTTGGAAAGACAGTACCCTCAGGCGGATATGGGATCATGACCTTTCACAGGCCATCCAATGTCGACGATCCGGAAACGCTGGCTAAACTTGTTCAGGCCTGGGGGACCGTTTCTAAAAAAATTCCATTGGTATTTCCAATCCATCCCAGAACAGTGAAAAATCTCAAAACATTCGGTTTACTTGATATACTGCATGCCTATGAAAATATCTATCTGACCGAACCGGTGGGATATTTGGAATTCATACATTTTATCAGACATGCCTCTTTTGCTCTTACTGATTCCGGTGGAATTCAGGAAGAAACAACTGCATTGAACATACCCTGTCTTACCATCCGTCCCTCAACTGAACGGCCTGTAACCATCTGGGAGGGATCCAATAAATTGATCAAAGTCTCCGACATTGAGAATGAAATTGAACTAATCCTGAATGGAAAAGGAAAAACCGGCAATATTCCCAAATACTGGGATGGTCAAACCGCCGGCCGAATTATTAAAGTTCTGGAGAAAATTTTGTAAGAAGGTAGCCGGCTACCGGCTACCGGCTACTAATAATGTAACCCCTTCTCCAATTCTGTATCAGACAATAAAAAAAAAGTGGAGGAAACGTGACTGAACATTTGACAAAACAAGATTTTCTGACCAAGGTTTTCAATTACGAAAAGAATTCTGATTGGAAATATGAAGGTGATATTCCTGCAGTAATTGATTTTTATGCGGACTGGTGTCAGCCCTGTAAAATGGTTGCACCCATTCTTGAAGAACTCTCTGGTCTGTATGGGGATAAACTTCATATCTATAAAGTGAATACGGAACAAGAGCAGGAATTAGCTGCGGTATTCGGTATCCGCAGCATTCCGTCCATACTCTTTATTCCTTCAAATGAACAACCTCAAATGGCCGTAGGTGCGCTTCCAAGGGAAAGTCTGGTTAAGGCTATTGATGATGTACTGGGTGTAAAACTTCCTGCATAAATATTGGTCGCAACAAGGATTGATACAGATCGAATTTTTTCGATCTGTTTTTTTTCTATGATAATTTACCGTAGAGATCGTATTCCGCAGCCTCGACAATGGTCATATCGTAGAAATGGCCCTCGGTAAGGACCTGATCTGTCAGAACCCCATTATCAATATCCGGGGAATCGGCATAGAAACGGCCGGTGGATACACTGTCCTTTTCATTAACACTGTCGATGAGCACTCTTAAATTGGTCCCAACCAGAGACTGGTTTTTGGAAAGGGAAATGCTCCGTTGGAGCTCCATGATCCTGTTTAATCGCTCTTCCTTGACTTCTGAGGGGACATCATCCGGCAGCTTAGCTGCTGATGTGAGAGTTTCTTCACTGTATTGAAACACACCCAGTCTTTCAAAGCGGAAAGAAGCGACAAAATCCAGCATTTCCAGGAATTCACTGTCAGTTTCCGTAGGAAAACCCGTAATCAATGTTGTGCGGATGGCAACATTGGGAATGGTATTCCGGGCACGGTTCAGAACATTTCTGACAGATTCAGTGGATTGTCCCCTTTTCATCAGCTTAAGAATCCGTTTATTAATATGCTGAATTGGTAAATCAAGGTAGGGAAGAATCTTCGATGATTTTGCCATTGATTCAAATAGTCCATCCGGTATATGGGCAGGATGCCCGTAATGCAGGCGAATCCAAGGAATATTCAGTTGCTCCATTTCTCTCAGCAGTTGGGTCAGATTCACTCTGGGCTTCAGATCCGCACCGTAAAGGGTTGAATCCTGGGCAATCAGGATGAGTTCTTTCACACCCTGTTCAATAAGATATTCCGATTCCTGAAGAATATTGTCAATTGTACGGCTTTTTTGAGGGCCTCGGATCCGGGGTATGGCACAAAATGAACACTGATTGCTGCATCCTTCGGCAATTTTCAGATAGGCATAGTGCCGGGGTGTCATGAGTGAGCGTACTAAGACAGGATCATACGTGAACGTGGGATCGCCGGTTAAATAGCGGATAACCTCGGCCATTTTATCAACGCCGAAAAAAGCATCCACTTCAGGAAGAGCTTCCCGGAGTTCTTTTTCATAAATCTGTGGAAAACAACCTGCTAAAACCAGTTTTTTTAAATGCCCTTCCTTTTTAAGCTGAGCCACTTCCAAAGTTATATCAATATTCTCTTCACGCGCAGATTCGATAAAACTGCAGGTATTAATGATAATAATATCCGCATCATACGGATTATTGGTCCACTGTAGTTTGGATTTATATATGGCACCTTTCATGATTTCACTGTCAACAAGATTCTTTGAGCAACCCATGCTAATGATGTGTATTTTCATTTGGATCCTTTAATTTTATTATGACTGTGACTTATTTTTCTGCAGGGGGATTTTATAAATAATAAAAACGTGCTTATTCGTTTCCAAACAATGAGTCGGTGTAAAGACCGGCATCGAAAGGAAGAAGGTCATCAATTTTTTCTCCCAGTCCTACAAACTTTACCGGATATCCCAGCTCTTCATGGATACTGACAAGGATTCCGCCCTTTGCCGTACCGTCAAGTTTGGTTATTACAAGACCGGTAATGGGCAGTATTTTCCCGAATTCCCGGGCTTGTACAAGTCCGTTTTGTCCCACCGTTCCGTCGATAACCAGCAGGGATTCATGGGGGGCGTCCGGAATCAGTTTTTTAATAACCCTGAGAATTTTGCTCAGTTCATCCATCAAATGAGATTTATTGTGAAGCCTTCCTGCTGTATCAATCAGTATTATATCGGTTTGATTCTGGATTCCTTTTTGGATCCCGTCGAATATAATTCCTGAAGGGTTTGTTGCATGGGGATTTTTAATAAAATCGGCCCCGGCCCGTTTTGCCCATGTTTCTAATTGTTCAATAGCGGCAGCACGGTACGTATCTCCGGCGATGATAAGAGATTTATTCCCCTGATCTGCAAAATAGCGGGCTAGTTTTCCAAGGGTTGTGGTCTTTCCGGAACCATTCACGCCGCTAACCAGCAAGACAAAAGGTTTATGCCGATCTACAGGAACAGCAATATCATTCAATGAAAAACGTTCATGAAATTCATCTTTGATTATATCCCGGATCTGTTCATAACTGCTGATATTCTGTTTTCTTGAGGCAAGTTCAATTTTCTGCAAAAGACTTTCAGTTACTTCGGGGCCAAAGTCAGACTGATATAAAAAGGCTTCAATGTCTCCTAAAAAATCCTCATTGATCTTTATCTCTTTTCCAATCAGAGATAGAAGTCCCTCACGAAACCGGTTCCGGGTCCGTTGAAAACCGTGGCTGAATTTCTGCTTTTTGCTTTCATTATCCCTTTTATGGGAAGCGGTATCCTCTTTTTTTCTGAAAAAGATCATAGTATTCCAGGCATCTCCGGTGTTATGTATTTTCTTCCGGTGTATTTTTAATCAGGTTGACCAGTTCATAGATGTATATTGCCCAACTGTAAAGCATAAGTCCCGTGGATATATAAATGACCACCATCCCCATCTCCCGCCATTCAGGATTGAACCATAGAAACAGGCTCAGAGCGGCAACAGTGATAAAAATTTTGCCGGGGACATTGGCACCGGTTGTCACTCCGCGGGAATTATGGAGATGAAGAGCTAGAAGCGATATGGTAAAATCGCGAATTGCCAATAGATACAGAAACCAAAGCGGATATCCCATCTTATCAACCATCACCAGTAAAACAGTAAATCCCACAATTTTATCTGCAAGGGGATCCAGTACTTTTCCATAAATTGATACATCATTGGTTTTTCGCGCGGCATAACCGTCCAGCCAGTCTGAAATAACTGCGAGGGATAGCCATATTACTGTAGCCCGGATATTACCTGCTGACAGGGCGTGGGCAATGGGAAGTGCCATAAATGCCCGACTCAGACTGATTATATTTGCAAGAGTAAAAAAGTAATGGGGTTTTACACGGTCAGTCCCCAATTTTTCACGAAGAGTTCTTTTTTTTATATCTTCGCTGCTATCCATTCTCGTTCCTTTCAAGCCAACGCTCGGCATCCAGTGCAGCGGCACAGCCTGAACCGGCAGCCGTCACGGCTTGCCGATACACTTTATCCTGTACGTCACCGCAGGCAAAAACGCCATCTACACTCGTATAAGTAGAATCGGGTTTTGTAATTATATAACCGGTTTCATCCATTTCCAATTGTTCTTTAAAAGGATCCGAATTTGGTTTGTGGCCAATAGCCACAAAATATCCTGAACAGGGGATATCTTCTATTTTGCCGGTTTTAACATTTTTGATACGGACACCGGTCACACCGGTATGATTCTGTTCGCCCAGAACCTCCTCAACCACACTGTCCCATTTTATATCAATTTTGGGATGTTCAATGACCCGTTTTGCCATAATTTTTGATGCACGGAATTCATCTCTGCGATGAATAACCGTGACTTTTTTCCCAAAACGGGTAAGAAAAAGAGATTCTTCCATGGCTGTATCCCCGCCGCCGACTACAACAATATCTTTATCTTTATAGAAAAAGCCGTCGCAGGTGGCACAGGCACTTACACCGTAGCCCCGGAGTTTTTGTTCCGATTTTATTCCCAGATATTTTGCGCTGGCTCCGGTGGCAATGATCACTGATTCAGTTTTATAGAGGGTATCGTCATCGGTCCATACTTTAAAGGGACGTTCAGAAAAATCAACTTTATTAACAACTTTAAATAGAGTTTCGGCTCCGAATTTCACCGCCTGCTTTCTGAAAAGATCCATCATTTCAGGTCCAACCGTGCCCTCGGGAAAACCAGGGAAATTTTCCACTTCAGTTGTCGTCATAAGTTGACCGCCCGGTTCCATTCCTTCCAATACAAGAGGATTTAATCCCCCTCTTGCCGCATATATTGCCGCTGTCAGCCCGGCAGGCCCCGAACCAATAATTATGACTTTTCTTACGTCTTCACTCATTTTATTCTCCATTTTTTCCAATCCTTCATATTCCCGTACCCTCGTACCCTCATACTCTCGTACCCTCGTACTCCCGTGCGCCAATCGTCACATTTGAAACAAACGCATCGGGCAGGTTACATATTTTCTTCACATTCCAGAGAGATTATATTTTCAACTGTTCCCCGTTTTCTTACCAGATAGTGCTGACTGTTTGATCTTATAAGCACTTCAGGAACACGGGGAAATGAATTATAATTTGCCAGAGACATGGATGAACAATAAGCACCTGCTGCACCAAAGGCAATCAGGTCTCCAATTTGAGCTTCCGGAAGTTCTATGGGTTCGATACCTTCAGGATCGCCCGGGACCGGTGTGAATATATCACCGCTTTCACAACAGTGGCCCACAATAACAACTGATTCCAGTTTTTCAGGTTTTCTTTTACGGGGATACAGTTTTATGGGATGGATGGAACCGTAAAGTGTTGTTCGGGCCATATCATTCATACCCGTATCAAGCTTCAGGAAAGTATAGCCGTCTTTTCCTGTGGAAACTTTATCCATAACAGATGCCAGTAAAACGCCTGATCGGGCTACAAGATAGGTGCCGGGTTCAATTTCCAGGTTCAGTTTCCTTCCGTAAGCTTCGGCAAAGGACTTGAATGCCATTTTAACCGATTCACCGACTGTCTGTATATCTGTTGTTTTTTCACCGGGTGTTCTGGCCAATTTAAAGCCACCCCCTAAATTGAGGGTATGTACTAAAGGAAAATATGTTACGGCGTCAAGACTCATACCGGCTACTCGTTCCCATACATCTGCATCACCGCCCGAACCGATATGGGTGTGAATTTTTATTATCTTTAAATAATATTTTTCCGCAATTTCTTTCACATCCCTGATCCACTCATGCCATATACCGAAACTGCTGGATACACCGCCCACATTTGTCCGGTTATTATGGCCGGAACCGATACCCGGATTAATCCGCACGCTAACATTGCTGCCCGGAAAATCCCGGCCAAAGAGTTCCAGTTGGTGACAGGATGAGGCATTAAAGAGCACACCGGATGGTATTAGCTGCTTCATGTTGTGAGGATATTCCTGTGCCGTTATCTGGATTTTTTCCGGTGATATACCGGCTGAAAGTGCCCGTTCGGCTTCATAACCCGAACTGGCATCAAAGTGAAGCCCCATGGAATCAAAAAGTTTCAGAATAAACCGGTTGGAGTTGGCTTTCATGGCATATCGGGCCAGAAACCCGTAAGCCCTGGGAAATGACAGGATTTCCTCAGCCGATTTTTTGAGAGAATGTTCATCGTAAATATAGACCGGAGTTCCGATTTTTGAAGAAATTTCTTCTGCCAATGATCCTGAAAGAAATTCAAAATATTTTTCCATTGTCATCCTGCTTTGTTTCTACCCGGAAATATAAGACAAATTATCTTTGATTTCGAGAACTGCAGACATTTATTTGGAACTTAGGGGTGGGGTTTTATAAATTCTTCCCATGCCCGAATTAAAAACGCGATTCCTTATCATTCGGTTTTCTTCCATGGGAGACGTAGCCCTTACGAATCCGGTTCTGGACACTTTGTATGAGAAATATGGAAGCGGATGTGTGGATTTTGTTACAAAATTTATTTTTATACCCCTTATAGAAAACCATCCTGCAGTGAACCGTGTTTTGTGTCCCGGCAAGCCTCTGAAACTGAAAAAAATTCGTCGTTTAATCCGGCATGAGAACTACAGTGCAATTCTTGATCTTCATAAGAATCCAAGGAGTTTTTTCCTGACTTTCGGAATAAAAAATGTAAGGCGTTATAAAAAAGAGATTGTAAAACGTGAACTTCTCTCCCGGCTTAAAATCTCAAAGGCTCCATTTCTTCATGTCAGTCAGAAATATCTGAAGACGATTGACCTGTCACCGGCAGTACCGGAGTCCTTTCTGTATTTACCGGATGAATCGGTAATCAGTTCTGAGAACATGGAGTTATATGGGATTTTAAAAAAAAGCAGGTGTTCACTTATCCTTGCCCCCGGTGCAAGCAAACCCACAAAAATGCTTCCGTTGGAAACCTGGGAACAGGTTTTGAAAAAGGTTAAAGATTTATTTGAATATATTGTAATAATCGGCAATGGAAATACCGAAGCCCGATGGGCCGAAAAGATTTCATCCGAACCGGTTTACGGAAGAGTGATTAATCTGACAAAACGCCTTGAATTGGGTGAACTCATGCGTTTTATTTCATTGGGAGATATTTTTGCAGGCAACGATTCGGGACCGGCTCATCTCGCGGCGATGCTTAAAAAAAGCACAGTTGTAATTTTCGGTCAAACAAGCCCTGATTATGGTTTTAAACCCCTTAACAATACAACTCCTGTCGAACCTCCAATTCATCTCATATGCAGACCCTGTGGACATTTGGGATATAATACCTGTCCCCTTGGGCACCATGAGTGCATGCGGAGCATTGATGCTGAAACAATTATTAATGAGATCAATTATGGTATTCAAATAATGTCTAATATTGAAAAATTGTCATAAAAACTGGTGTATTAATCAGACTCGTTTTATATATTTTCTCATGGACCAATACAGGGAAATTCTCTTAAATCATGCAAATTATATATAACTTCCTTTTGCTTTTGGCTGCACCTGTCATCTATGTGGCCGGCCTATTCTCACCTAAAATCTGGCAGGGTATTATCGGCAGGAAAAATGTCCTGAGCAATATTTCCAAATGGCGGGAAACCATTACGGATCAGCATGCGGTTATTCTTATTAACTGTGCATCTCTGGGAGAGTATGAACAGGCGAAGCCGGTAATTGAGGGTATACGAAAGAAGAGTGCAAAAGCCCGGATAGCCCTCTCATTTATATCCCCCAGCGGATATATGAATTTTAAAGAAAAATCTCTTGTTGATATTGTTTTCTATCTTCCATACGACCTGCCGTGGACTGTGCGGAAATTCCTGAATATTCTCAGGCCTAATGCCATAATTAATACAAGCTATGATATGTGGGGTAACCTTATGATCATGGCCAGTAAACGGGATATTCCCCAGTATTTGATTTCAGCCCGAGTCCGTTCGACTAGCAGCAAATTAAAAGTCCTGACTATCAGATTCTATAAAAGGCTTTATAAAATCTATAAACGTATTTTTGCCGTTTCCATGGAAGATTATAACAACCTTCGCCGACTTCTGTCCAATATGGAAAATGTTATCATAACCGGTGATACCCGTTATGACAGGGTGGAAGAACGCTATAAAAAATTTAACAATAAACACCTTCTGCCGGTTGCATGGAAGAATAAACCCGTCTTTATCCTGGGCTCCCTGCACAGGGAAGATTTGCAGGTGGTCTTTCCTGCTATGCAAAAACTGGAATACCGCTTTCCAGACCTTCATGTTGTTATTGTTCCCCATGAACCGGTTAACGGGAATTATGAGGAAACCTGCAATTATTTTCCGGATACAGTTTTATACAGTCAATTAATGCCAAAAACTAATCCCAAAAATATATTTGTTGATACCATCGGGGATCTGGCTTCCCTGTACTTTTCGTCATCCTTAGCGTATGTGGGAGGCGGTTTCGGCAGGAACGGACTCCACAATGTAATGGAACCGGCTGTAGCCGGATTACCTGTTTTTATCGGTCCGAAATGCCAGAACTCACTGGAAGCCCAAGCCCTGACACGTGAGGGCGGTGCCTTTATTGTAAGAAATTCAGAAGAACTCTATGGTATCGCTTCTGCGATTATCGATGATAAAGACCAGTATAATAAAATCTCTCAAACTGCCCGAAATTATATCACCCGTTCACTGGGTGCTTCCGATAAAATTATTACAATCCTGCAAAATGATCAGATTATCTGATATCCGGATTAATCTGTCTCCGAAATTATCTGTTCGAATTCCAGACTTTACACTTCGAGATAAAACCATTTACCTTCTTACCGGTGAATCGGGATCAGGTAAAACAACTTTTCTGAAATTTCTGGCCGGATATATTTCTGATAATAAAATTCAGGAGTCCTTTTCATCCCCTAAAACTGCTTTGCTTCTCCAGAATCCCATGCATCAGATGATTACATCCACCGTTAGAACCGAACTTCAATTCCCCTTAATACAGCAAAACATATCAAAAAATGAAACAGAAACCAGAGTGAATTCTATTGCGGAGTATTTTGGTTTAATACCGATTATGGATGAAAAACTGCACAATCTTTCTTTCGGTGAACTACAAACAGTTATGCTGGCAACGACACTTCTTATTCCGGCTGAGCTTTATCTGCTGGATGAACCCACGAGTCATCTGGATCCGGTCATGTCACATAAAATGTATCAATGGATAAGAGGAAATTCTAAAGAGTGTTCATGGATTATTGCGTCACAGTATGCAGACGAATATCGCTATGCCGACCGTGTAATAATATTTGAGGATCTGTTTTTAAATAAGGATATTCCAGCCCATGATTATCCCGGACTGAAAGAATCTGAATACATGCTGAGCCATCCGGAAACCCTTCAATATCTGGCACGGTTTCAAAAATGATTGTTCATCCCTTTACATTCAGGATTAATGATGATAAATCTCTGCTGAATGAGAAAACCATTGATTTGAATCCATACCGTATAACAGGTCTTTGCGGTCCTATCGGCAGTGGAAAATCCAGTTTTATCAGGCTCCTTGTAGATTACAATTACAGGGACCTGAATATTTTCAGTTCATACGGATTCAGTGCTTATTTATCACAGGATCTCACCCGTTTGTTCACCGGGAATACGGTGAACAGTCTTATCTCTTTGTATCAGGATGACCGTTTTGAGGTGGGACGTCATTTTCGTAAAAAAAGATTCGAACGGTATCTTGACCTGTTGAAATTCCCCGGACAGGAACGGTACCATGAATACCTTACCGATTTTTCCGAAGGGGAAAGACAAAGGCTTGCCATTGCACTTACAGCAGCCACTTCAGCGGAAACTGCCGTTTTTGACGAACCGACAACAGCCCTGAACCGCGAATACCGTAAACGGTTCTACTCAATTATAAATGAATTATCTCCCAATACCCGGATTTTCATTATCTCTCATAGAATTAACGATATCTTAGCCGTGTGTGATTCTGTAATCTGGTTCAATAAATTGAAAATCGCTGCAGCCGGCCCCCTTGAACATATGATCCGATATCCTGAACTGGTTCGACTTTATTTGGATGTTGAAAGGTTGAAAGGTTGAAGGGATTCAGGCACCTTCGGCTTTCAAGAATTCCAACATTTCGCTGTGCTCAATGTTCAAACCAAGTGGTTCAGATGACCCTGATAAGTCGGAACGGCATTCGGAGACTTTCGACTAAATTCCAATCAACCAATCTCCCCGCTCATCGATCAGACCGCATGGCGGTCGTATTGAGATGCTGACCACCGGCCATAGAATCGCAGAATCTTGCTTCTTTACTCTACGGGCAACCGGCGGGTCGCCCCTGACAAAAACCTGCAACCGGCTTCCAACATTGTTAAATTGTTTCTCACAGTCAAAACATCTAAATTTAACCTTAAATAATTTTACTGCCGGAGAAATCATGACCATATCCCGTGAAGAAGTTCTTCATATTGCAGAATTAGCACGTCTCAGTCTGAGCGAGAAGGAAATTGTGACCTATTCCGAACAACTGAATGAGATTCTGAATTATGTTCAGAAACTCAGCGAATTGAATGTTGATAATGTTGAACCCATGAAACATGTACTGAATATGGTGAATGTGATGCGTGAAGATAAAGAATTGCCATCTCTATCCCGGGATGAAGTCTTAGAAAATACACCTGAACACGATGGCGAGTTTTTTAAAGTACCCAGGGTTCTCAAGGGGGAATAAGGTAAATAGTTATGTATGCAATCGGAATTATTCCGGCAAGAATGGCTTCAACACGTTTCCCGGGTAAACCCCTGGTCATGATCGGACAGCAATCCATGATTGTGAGAGTTGCTTCTCAAGCCTTAAAAGCAAAAAAACTGAACCGTGTTTTGGTGGCAACCGACGATGAAATAATCGCCGGTCATGTACGGAATGCAGGCATTGAAGCAGTTATGACATCCCCCCGCCATTCCACCGGATCAGACAGACTGGGTGAAGTGGCTGAAACCATACAGGGGGATATTTATGTTAATATTCAGGGTGATGAACCCTTTATCTCTCCGGAACTGATTGATTCGGCTGTGTCCGGATTGATTGAAAAAGCTGAGTGGGATGTTGTTACAACAGCTTCACCGTTTAATAGAAGGGATGACTGGCTCAATCCGAACCGTGTTAAAGTCCTGTGTTCGGATTCAATGGATGCCCTGTACTTTTCACGTCAGTCCATACCCTATACCTTAGAAAACCGGATTCCATCAAATGTTTATTGCCATCAGGGACTGTATGCTTACCGGGAAAAAGCCCTGAAAGCGTTAAAAATGTTACCGCCCCATCCGGTAGAAATTGAAGAATCTCTGGAACAGTTAAGATTGATCATGGCCGGTTTCCGCTACGGAGTAATTTTGTCTGAACAGGAATCTCCCGCTGTGGATGTCCCGGATGATCTGGAACGGATAAAAAAGTGGATGATGAAACATCATATTCAATAAATTGCAGGATGACCATGGGAATTTCTAAAAAACCAAAATTCATATTCGTTACCGGCGGGGTGATTTCCGGGCTGGGAAAAGGTATTTCGGCGGCATCAATTGCCTATCTTCTTAAAGAAAGCGGTCTTCGGGTTACGATCCAAAAATTCGATCCCTATCTGAATGTAGATCCCGGAACCATGAGTCCTTTCCAGCATGGCGAAGTATATGTTACGGAAGACGGAACGGAAACCGACCTGGACTTGGGCCATTATGAGCGCTTCCTTGATCAGAATATGTCCCGTCACAATAGCTGTACCTCAGGTCAGATCTACAATTCAGTTATTGAAAAAGAAAGAAGAGGAGATTATCTGGGTGCTACAGTTCAGGTTATTCCCCATGTGACAAATGCAATCCAGGAAAAAATTACATGCATTCTGGAGAATGACGAGTACGATGTTGTTATTACGGAAGTGGGAGGGACTGTTGGTGATATCGAAGGCTTGCCCTTTCTTGAAGGCATTCGCCAGTTTGAGCTGAACCTTGAACCGGGCCAATATGTGAATGTTCATGTGACCTATATGCCGTACATAAAGACATCCGGCGAAATAAAAACCAAACCCACCCAGCACTCTGTCAATAAACTGCGGGAAATTGGTATTTATCCTGATATTATTCTTTGCCGGACCGAAAGCCCCATGATGGATACACAAACCCGTGAGAAAATTGCCCTTTTCTGCAATGTACGCCGGGACAGTGTTCTTGAATTGTATGATGCGTCAACAATATATGAAGTTCCCCTGATTCTATATCGTCAGCAATTTCTTGATGTAATTCAGAAATATCTGAATATTTCCCTGCCGGCTGAAGTGAATACGGATGTTCTCCGGGATATTGTCTATCGGATAAAAAATCCGTCAGATAATGTGAATGTAGCCATCGTTGGAAAATATACAGAACTGGCTGATGCATACAAGAGCATCTGTGAATCCTTTATCCATGCGGGTGCAGAAAATGATGTGAAAGTAAATATCCTTTGGGTTGAAGCGAAAAATCTAGAGTCCTCTACTCCGGAACAAGTGAACAGTCTTTTGAAAGAGGCTCATGGTATTCTTGTCCCGGGAGGGTTCGGTGACCGTGGAATAGAAGGAAAAATCTCTGCGGTAAAATATGCCCGTGAACATAAAATTCCCTTTTTGGGAATTTGTCTTGGACTCCAGGTATCTGTTATTGAATTTTCCAGGCATGTGGCCTGTCTTGAAAAAGCAAACAGCACTGAATTTGACCCTAAAACGCCCTTTCCCGTTATTGATCTGATGAAGGAACAGAAGGATGTCCATAAAAAAGGCGGTACCATGAGACTGGGAACCTATGATTGCCGTCTTAAACCCGATACGCTGGTCTATAAAGCTTATGGTAATGAACAGATAACTGAACGGCATCGTCACCGTTATGAAGTAAACAATCAATTTTTAAACGAACTGGAAAAGAAAGGGATGGTATTTTCTGGTATTAATCCCACACTGAATCTTGTTGAAACTATCGAGATCAAAGATCATCCGTGGTTTGTTGCCGTTCAATTTCATCCCGAACTTAAATCCCGGGTTACAAAGGCTCATCCGCTTTTCCGGGAATTAATAAGAGCTTCACACCGGTTTAAAAAAGAGAAATCATAAAATCATGAATCCTGTCTTCATACCACCGTTTCATGCTGGGAAAGGGAAACCCCTTTTCTTTATTATGGGTCCCTGCGTAATTGAAAACCGCCATCATACGCTTTATATGGCGGAAATGCTTACAAAAATTGCCAATGAGCTCCAGATTCCCTTTGTCTTCAAGGCATCCTATGACAAGGCAAACAGGACATCCATCCAGTCATTCCGCGGGCCGGGACTGGATGAGGGACTAAAAATTCTGCAGGAAGTCCGGGAAACTTTTCATATGCCCATCCTTACGGATGTACATGAAGTTTCACAGGTTAATGCCGTTGCAGAAGTTGTGGATATTCTGCAGATTCCTGCCTTTCTGTCCCGTCAGACCGATCTGATCGCAGCGGCTGCGAAAAGCGGGAAAATTGTAAATATAAAAAAAGGGCAGTTTTTGGCCCCCTGTGATATGAGGGAAGCTGTAAAAAAATGCGTGGATTCGGGAAATGAAAATGTTATCCTTACGGAGAGGGGTACATGCTTCGGTTACAACAATCTTATTGCGGATATGCGGGCTATACCCATAATGCAGGAACTGGATGTGCCTGTTGTTTTTGATGCAACACACTCCGCCCAGCTTCCCGGCGGCAGAGGAACAGAAACCGGAGGAATGAGATCTTATATTCCCTATGTGGCTAAAGCTGCCGTTGCAGCCGGAGCGGATGGGATTTTTATGGAAATTCACCATAATCCGGACAAGGCACTGAGTGATTCTGCCACACAATGGCCTCTGGATAAAACTTTCAAGCTGGTTGCTGATCTGAAAATGATAGCTGCCGTTATCAGAGTATAAATGATATGACACAAGACCTGAAAAAACGGATAAAAAAAATTAAATTGCTGATTACGGATCTGGACGGTGTACATACGGACGGATCTTTTTATGTTAGTGGATTTGGCGAATTTAAACGTTTTCATGCCGCAGACGGTGCTGCCGTTGTGCTTGCCCGGCATGCCGAATTACCTATTGCCATTATATCGGGAAGGGCTTCTCAGGCCACTCAAAAAAGGATTAAAGATCTGCAGATACCGGAAGAATTAGTGTTTGAAGGTTATATGAATAAAACGGTTCCCTATGAAAAACTGTTGAAAAAATTTAACGTTTCTGATGATGAAGTGGCTTATGTGGGGGATGATTTTATTGATGAACCAATCCTGAAACGGGTCGGCGTTGCCTTTTCGGTTCCCAATGCGCGAAAAGAAATCCGGGATATCTGCCACTATGTAACCCGGGCTGAAGGGGGCAATGGAGCCGTCCGGGAAATTATTGAACTGATCCTGACTGTTCAGGGCCGTTTTCAATCATCACTTGATAAAATGAGAACCCTCTATATAAGAGATGAGTCATGAGCAACCCTATTAAAGATGCAGTAAAAGTCATTGAGGATGAAATTCTGGCATTAAAAAATCTGATTCCCAGACTGAATGGGGATTTTTCCAAAGCGGTTGATGCAATATTCAACTGCAATGGACGGATCATTGTAACCGGTATCGGGAAATCCGGGCATATCGGACGAAAAATTGCCTCAACCCTCTCCAGTACGGGTACACCTGCTTTTTTCCTCCATCCTGCAGAAGCCCAACACGGAGATTTGGGTATGATTTCCCAGGAAGATATTTTAATTATCATATCCAACAGCGGAGAATCGGACGAAATCATTAAAATAATGCCCTCCATCCGCAGGATGGGGCTTAAAACCATTGGTTTTATGGGTAATGTAAATTCCACCCTTGCCCAACGCTGCGATTATATCATCGATGTAAAAGTTGAAAAAGAAGCCTGTCCCATGAATCTGGCACCTACATCCAGCAGTACCGCCACACTGGTTATGGGGGATGCTCTTGCCATTGCACTGCTGAAACAGCGCCAGTTTAATAAAAAAGATTTTGCTATTCGCCACCCCGGAGGAATGCTGGGTAAAAAACTTCTTCTTACCGTCCGCGATCTTATGCACACTGAAAATGAATTACCCGTTGTCTCTGTCAATACATCTGTTAAGATGCTGGTCATGGAAATGACGGCAAAGAATCTTGGAATTGTTGGTGTTGTGAATGAAAATAATGAATTGATCGGCGTTGTAACTGACGGGGATTTGAGACGTGCCGTTGAAAAATATGAGAATATATTCCGTTGTAAACCGGAAGATATTATGACCCGGAACCCGAAAAAAGTCACACCGGGCCGGCTGGCGGTCAGTGCTCTTCATCAGATGGAAAAATACAGCATAACATCCGTTTTTGTTGTTCAGAACAATAACAGTACCGAACCCATCGGTTTAATACATATTCATGATATTTTAAAATCCGGTATTGTCTGATAACAATGTCTATGATCACAATCAGTAAAAGATACTCTTATACAAACATCATTTTATTCCTTCCCGTATTGTGTGTGTTTTTCGCCTGCTCACGGATTGATGAATCTGAACTGGATGCCAAATGGGCTGAACCGGATCAGCAAAGCTGGAATGCAGTACTTACGATGACACAGGGTGAAGCGCTGAGCGCCAGAGTATTTGCAGGACGTATGAATCAATTCAACGAAACCGGTGAGGTCTATATCGGCGACAGCATGCGGGTGGATTTCTTCAATCAGCAGGGTCAGCATACATCATTTCTGGTTGCAGACAGCGGTATTGTCAATGAAAAAAAGCAAAATCTGATTGCCATTGGTAATGTTGAATTTCGATCCGATTCAGGGTATGTCATGTTTACGAATAAACTATTTTGGCTGAATGACAGTAACATTGTCTATACGGACGGAGAAATTGAACTCTTTTCAGAAACAGATACGCTCTATGGAACCGGTTTTACCAGTGATGTCCGCCTTGAAAACTGGACCATTGAAAAACCCAGAGGTTCAACAACACGTGATTATGAAGTTCAAAAGAAATCGGATACCAAATGACAATCCTAAAAGCTGAAAATCTGGTTAAAATATATGGGAAACGGCGGGTTGTAAATAATGTCTCCGTTTTTGCCGCTAAAGGTGAAATCGTGGGACTTTTAGGACCAAACGGTGCAGGAAAGACAACAACCTTTTATATGATTACGGGTATGATCCGTCCGGATGGGGGCAGGATTTTTCTTAATGAACATGAAATAACCCAAAAACCAATGTATAAACGGGCCCGACTGGGTATCGGTTATCTTTCTCAGGAAGCTTCCGTCTTCAGAAAACTTACGGTGGAGGATAATCTGAGACTGGTTCTCGAAATGATGGGACTAAGCCGCCGGGAAATCCGTGATGAAATTGACCGTCTTCTTGGGGAATTTCACATCCAGAACATCCGGAAAAGTAAGGCGTTTACATTAAGCGGGGGTGAAAGGCGGCGCATTGAAATTGCCAGGGCACTGGCAAGCAAACCGGATTTTATCCTGCTGGATGAACCCTTTGCCGGTATTGACCCGATCGCTGTTGAAGATATTCAGACAATTATTCTGGATCTGAAAAAAAGAGGCATCGGAATTATCATAACAGATCATAATGTCCATGAAACCCTGAGTATTACAGATCGTTCATATTTGCTGTTTGAAGGCGAAATCCTTAAAGAGGGAACGGCTGATTTTCTTGCTGCGGATCCTGAGGCTAAAAAACTCTATCTCGGAGAAAAATTCAGGTTGGATCGCTAAGGATTTGTTATGTCTCAGAAACTTCAGTTAACCCAGGAACAGATTCTTAAACTTACCCCTCAGCAGATTCAATTGTCTGCTCTTCTGCAACTTCCCATACAAAATCTTGAGCAGGCAATTGATGAAGAACTGGAAAAAAATCCTGCTCTGGAAATTGATGAGAATACTCCGCCTAAAAGAGCAGAGGAAAATAAAGATTTAGAAACATCGGATTCCCCTAAAACCTATGATGATCCCGAATATGACTGGGAATCGGTTTTCAGCCGGATGAGCCGTTCAAGCCTCCTTCCTTATGCCTCCGAAGAAGAGTTCACTGAAATGCCACAGGCTGATGTTCCCACGTTTTATGAAAAAATTCTTCAGCAGATCCGTACCAGCGGGCTGAGTGAACGGGATATGAAAATTGCTGAACAGATCATCTGGAACACCGATTCTGACGGTTATCTGAAAGTTCCCGTTGAAAACATTGCTTATATCATGAATGAATTACCGGAAACTGTGGAAGGAATTCTTAAAATTGTTATGCAGATGGATCCTCCGGGGATCGGGTCACGGGATCTGAGAGAATGCCTGCTAAGCCAACTGAATGAAAGAAAAGTTCCGTCTTATGTTATTGATATTGTTAAGGATCATTTTAACGATTTTGCCAACCACCGCTATGAACAGATACTTCATCGTTTGAATATCAGTGAAGATGAACTGGAGAATGCCCGCAAAATCATCAGCAGGCTGAATCCGAAACCTGCGGCGGAAGAATCTGCGTATTCAAATTTCGTTATCATTCCCGACTTGATTGTAACGGAAGAAGACGGTGAATTTCAGGTTATGGTCAATGATGGATCCATCCCCGAACTGAGAATTTCCAGATCATATCTTGATATGATAGCGCATAAGAAAAATCTGGATAAGGAAACCCGGGATTATTTGAAAAAAAAGATCGAATCTGCCAAATGGTTTATTCAGTCGATTTACCAGAGACGGGATACTATGATCCGTGTAATGAATGCAATTATTGAGAAACAGCGGGATTTTTTTGAAGGGCGTCCCGATTCTCTGAAGCCCATGATACTCAAAGATATTGCTGAAGAAATCAATATGGATATTTCCACCATATCCCGGGTTACCAACGGTAAATATGTCCAGACACCTGTTGGGTTGTATGAACTCAAATACTTTTTTTCCGAAGGGATGAAAGATTCTGAGGGAGAGGATGTATCTACCCGGCATATTAAAAAAGCACTTAAAGATATTGTGACTAGTGAAGATAAACGCCATCCGCTGAATGATGACCAGGTTGTGCATATTTTAAAGGTTAAGGGCTTTAACGTTGCCCGGAGAACCGTGGCAAAATACCGTGAACAATTGGGTATTCCTGTAGCACGTCTGCGGCGGGAGATCCGATAAAAGGAACATTCGACCGGGTCATCACTTAAACAAACTGAAAATATTAAAGGAATTTCTATGGATCAGATACATGCAACAACCATACTGGGTATTCGGAAAAACGGAGAAGTTGCCATAGCCGGTGACGGGCAGGTCACGCTGGGACAAACCGTGATGAAATCCGGAGCCGTTAAAGTCCGCACTCTGTATAATGAAAAAATATTGGCAGGTTTTGCCGGTGCAAGTGCAGATGCTTTTACCCTGTTTGAGAAGTTTGAGGAAAAATTAAATGCCTATAAAGGCAATATCACCCGTTCTGCTGTTGAACTTGCCAAGGAATGGCGGAGTGATAAATATCTCCGCCGTCTGGAAGCTCTGCTGATTGTCATGAACCATGAAGCAGGTTATATCATCAGCGGAACCGGAGATGTGATCGATGCAGATGACGGAATTTATGCCATCGGTTCAGGTGGACCCTATGCTCAGGCTGCAGCACGGGCTTTGACCCAATACACAAATTTATCTGCCAAAGAAGTGGCTGAAACATCCCTGAAAATTGCCGCATCAATCTGCATTTATACCAATGAAAATATAACAGTAATGGAGTTGAAATAATGGCTGTTCTAACGCCAAAGGAAATTGTTGAAGCCCTTGACAGGTTTATTGTAGGGCAGCATAAAGCAAAACGGGCCGTTGCCATCGCCCTGAGGAACCGCTGGAGACGGCAGCAAACACCCGAATCCATCCGGGAAGATATTTTACCCAATAATATTATTATGATCGGACCTACTGGTGTAGGGAAAACAGAGATTGCCCGCCGGCTGGCCAACCTTGCAAATGCACCTTTCTTAAAAGTGGAAGCTACCAAGTTCACTGAAGTGGGGTATGTTGGAAGGGATGTGGAATCCATGATACGGGATCTTGTATCTCTTGCCGTACACATGGTTGAACAGGAACATGAGTCGCTGGTTTGGGAAATGGCTGAGAAAACTGCCGAAGATAAAATTTTGGATATACTTTTCCCCGTGGATAAAAGAGAATCCATGGATGATGTTGAAAAGGAAAGGGTCGGTAAAACCCGGGATAAACTGAAAGAAATGTATTATAACGGCCAATTTGATGACCGCTTTATAGAAATTGAAGTGCAGGACAGTCCCGGTGTCGGAGGCATTTCCATTATGGGTCCCATGGGAAGCGGACTTGATGAAACCAGCGATTTTCTCAACAGCGCCATGAGTAACCTCTTTGGTAAAAAGAAAAAAAGCAAAAAAGTTAAAGTCAGTGAAGCAAAGCGAATTCTTACTGAACAGGAAGCGGATAAGATGGTTGATAAGTCCAAAGTAACTCAGGAAGCTTTGTTCCGTGTTGAAAATGACGGCATCATTTTTCTGGATGAAATTGATAAAATTGCCGGAAATGATACAGGAAGAAGTGCAGATGTGAGCCGACAGGGTGTTCAAAGGGATCTTTTGCCCATTGTTGAAGGATCAACGGTTAATACACGTTATGGCGTGGTTCGGACCGACCACATCCTGTTTATTGCCGCCGGGGCTTTTCACATGAGCAAGCCTTCCGATCTTATTCCGGAACTTCAGGGGCGTTTTCCCATTCGTGTTGAACTGGACAGCCTGTCCACGGAAGATTTTATTAAAATTCTTACCCATCCTCAAAATGCTCTGATAAAACAGTATCAGGCCCTTCTGTTAACGGAAGGGGTCGAACTTGAAGTGAAAGAAAATGCATTAAAAGTGATTGCTGAAAAAGCTACTGAAGTCAATGATAAAACTGAAAATATCGGGGCCAGACGGCTTCATACCATTTTGACGCGAATCCTGGATGATGTGATGTTCAACGCTCCCGATACGCCAAAGAATATTATTCTTGACGAAAAAATGGTCCATGAAAATATCGATGATATTGTCACTGATGTAGATTTAAGCAGATATATTTTATAAATGCTGAATTTTGAATGGTGAATTCTGAATTGAATGAAGAATGATGAATTGAATTTTTGAATGATCGAATTTGGTTTTGACTGTCAAATAGAAGCAAGAAAGTAACACGTAACGCGTGACAAGAGAAGTCGTGACCCCCTCAACGTCTCAACCTTTCAACCTCTAAACCTACAACAACAAGTGAAAGAATTCACGAAAAATGTCATCAGGATTGTCAGGGAAATACCTGAGGGAAAGGTTATGTCTTACGGCAGTGTGGCTTTTATGGCAGGGAATTCCCGTGCAGCACGGCAGGTTGCCCGGATCCTGAATTCGTGTTCGGAAAAGTATAATCTCCCGTGGCACAGGGTAATCAGTTCTAATGGTCAAATATCTCTTCCCGAAAATCGGGGACGTGAACTGCAGGCTGCCCTCCTCAATAACGAGGGTATTGAAATCGGTTCGAACGGGCTCGTTGACCTGAATCGGTACCATGTCAATGAAACAGGAGCCAATCCATTTGAATTGACTGAATAAATAGATTAAATTTAGTTCTGAGTTCTGAGTTCTGAGTTCTGAGTTCTGAGTTCTGAGTTCTGAGTTCTGAGTTGAATGATGAATTTTGGGATTTGAATAAGGGGTCATAGATGTACTTTTCTAAATTCATCACTCATCACTCATCACTCATCACTCAACACTTAATTCAGAATTCAGAATTCAAAATTTAAAAAGGATAAAAAATGGCATTCAACTTAAAAGGTCGTCACCTGCTAACCCTGAAGGATTTTACTTCTGAAGAGGTTCTCTTTCTTGTAAAACTGGCAGAAAAATTAAAGTCGGATAAATATGCCGGAATTTTTGCCGAAAATCTGAAGCATAAAAATATTGCCCTGATTTTTGAAAAGGCATCCACAAGGACGCGCTGTGCTTTTGTTGTGGCAGCCGTGGATGAGGGAGCCCATCCCGAATATCTCGGTAAAAATGATATTCAGCTTGGCAAGAAGGAATCGGTTGCCGATACCGCCAGGGTTTTAGGCCGCATGTTTGACGGTATTCAGTTCAGGGGGTTTGCCCACGAGACTGTGGAAACCCTTGCCAGATATGCAGGTGTTCCGGTTTGGAACGGACTCACGGATAAATTTCATCCCACTCAGGTTTTAGCAGATCTGTTGACGGTTCAGGAATGTTTTGGGCGACTGAAAGGAATCCGTTTCGCATATGTGGGAGACGGACGGAATAATATGGCCAATTCACTGCTTATCGGTGCTGCAAAAACCGGTATGGATTTCCGTATCGGTGCACCCGCATCGCTTTTTCCGGAAAAAGAACTTGTTGATGAAATGAAAACTGTTGCCGATGAAACAGGAGCGAAAATCACCCTGACTGAAGATCCTTTCAAAGCTGTGGCTGATGCCGATGTTATTTACACGGATGTGTGGGTATCCATGGGAGAGGAAGGGGAATTTGATAACAGAATTAAATTGCTTAAACCCTATCAGGTGAATCAGGAACTTCTTTCCGCTGCCGGAAACAATGAATCCATTTTCCTTCACTGTCTGCCGGCCTTTCATGACAGACAGACACTTGTTGGAGAAGAAATGTATCAGAATTACGGTCTTGATGCCATGGAAGTGACAGATGATGTTATTCTGTCATCTGCAAGCAAAGTCTGGGATCAGGCAGAGAACCGTGTACATACCATCAAAGCCGTTATGGTAGCTACACTGGGAAAGTAGGCAAGCCCTGAGACTCTTTCGTTTTAAAAATATAATAACAGAGGATCATTTGCTGAATGGGAAGGTTAGTACGCTTCGCCTTCCGTATTATTTTATCTCTGATGTTCATTTTTCAACCGAACTCACAGATCGGGAACTTGAAAAACGGGAGAAGGTTTTTTCTGTTCTGAATGATGTGAAAAATGCAGGGGGAACACTTTTTATTTTAGGTGATTTTTTTGATTTCTGGTGGGATCAGAATGAATACATTCCCAGTCAGTTAAGAGATGTATACAATATTTTATCCGATCTTCGGCGCGCAGGTGTCCCCATTCATCTTATAGGCGGTAATCATGATTTCTGGCTCTATAAATTTTTGTGTCCCTCTTTGGGAATTGTCTTCTATGACGATCATCTGGATTTCCATTCGGACGGTTTACGCTTTTATCTGACTCACGGTGACGGACTGTTGAAAAATGACACAGGCTATCGCTGGATGAAACGGGTCTTAAGATGTCCGATGGCAATTTGGGGACTGGATCGCTTTCATATTCAAGGAATCTACAGGACTGCCCGTTTGGTAAGCCATACAAGCCGTAAACATACAAATGAAAAATGGTCCGACCTGCAGGCGATGGCCGGCGAAATGCTGGATTATCTTCAGATGAAAAACCGCCAGGGCTATGATATTGCCATTATGGGACATGTACATTATCCCTCATGCAGAAAAGAGAACGGTAAAATTGCTATTATTCTGGGAGACTGGATGAATCACCATAATTATGCTGTTTGGGATGGTAAAAAGCTTTTTCATATAGAATGGGATAATAAAACAACCAGTATTTAAATGATCCGGATTAAGGATTCTTTATAACTATCCGGCCCTCTTTCTTTGAATGTATTACTTTTTGTTTTTTTACTGCTTCAATTAATACATCCCGATCGATAAGATTAAGGTCTTTTACAGGCCTTTTTTCCAGTCCAAAATATTTATCCAGTTGTTCTGCCACAAAATTATTGGATGCCACAGTATAGACTGTTTTCGTTTTCAGGCGTTTTCCGTTAATACGGATATTATTAGCAATATCATTTACCGTATCGGCCTCAAAAGTAATTCCCGACCATTGCATATCAAACCCGGAAGCAATCTGAAAATCCAGCATAGCCTGAATTTCCTCTGCCCTTAGTGAAAAGGTAATGATCTGGTTTCCAAAAGGAACGATTTCCCAGATATCCCGTACTTTAATGGGACCGGCAGACAGGTTTTTTCGAATGCCGCCATTATTCTGAATAGCAATATCTGCTTTGGAATATGTCCTCATGGCATCGGTTATCCAGTTTCCAATATTGGATTCGATACCGCCCCGGATCCAGTCCGTTTCCAGTGTGCCGATGACCTGATCCAACATTTTTCCCGCCATATTTTCATATTTATGGACAAGTTCGGCCACAGCCGGTGAGGGTTCGATTTGTGAGGGTAAAACTTCCAGTAATTTATGGTTGGCTGATTGAATGATTTTTCCGTCCGTTTTAATATGTAATTCACCCAGATATCGACCGCTGCTTGAAGCCTGGACTATAATTGTATTTCCTTCCTGCCTGGGTTTTCTCATGTATGTATGGGAATGACCGCCGATGATTAAATCCAGGGCAGGGACTTTCTTTGCCAGTTCAATATCGTTCTCGATACCCATATGAGTAACGGCAACAATAAAATCGTATCCTTCTGCAGTGAGTGAATCCGTAAGATGAAGCGCTGTTTCAACCGGATCTTCCAAAATAAGGTTTTCCAGGTTGGATGGAAGTGATAAGAAGTATAATTCTCCGCTTGTTAGTCCGATAGCAGCCGCTTTAAACGGCAGATGATCCAGTACCATGACGGATTTAAAAAGTCTTGCACCATCCGACGGACGCCGTATATTGGCGGCATACATGTCAAAAGCTGCCGAATCCCTCAATTCCAAAAGCCGGGTCAGCCCATAATCAAACTCATGATTTCCAATAGTGAAAAAATCCGGTTTAATTTCATTCAATATGGCAATTTGTGAACCCCCGCGTGTGATACTGCTGACAGGTGTTCCCTGAAAATCATCACCTGCATGGACAATAAAAGCATCGGGATAAATATTTTTCAAGGAATCAACCATGGATGCCAGATAGGCATACCCGCCGGCCATATGGCCATCCGGATTGTAATGTGTCGGCTTCCAGGGAAGATTCCAACTGTGAAAATCATTCCAGTGAATAAATGTTGCCTTATATAATACCTCACCGGCCCCTAAGTTCATGGCAAAGAGGAATATCAATAATAGTATAGAATTGCGAATTTTCATATATTCTCCGTTTTATACAGTGAATTTAAACGTGATATATATCAAATGGTAAAAAAAATATTTTTCCGCGAATATAAACTATTGTAACTTACCGACCGGTAAGTAAGGGAAAAAACTGAAAGGTAAAATGAAAGAAAAAATCAGAGATACAGCTGCCCACCTTTTTGCTTTGCACGGATACAAATCAACGAGTATGCAGCAGATTGCAGATGAAGTGGGTGTAACCAAGGCTGCTTTATACTATCATTATGTAAGCAAGGATAAATTGTTTCTTGATATTGTTGCCGATACGTTTTCCGAATTGATTAATGCACATCATGAGTATGCGGAAAGTGAAGCCCCGGTATGGGATATTCTTGAGACATGGGTGAATACGATGCTTCAATATTCCAGGATAAAGAAAGATAACTGGCTGATTATCAATAAATTTATAAGCGGCAGTATCAAAGACCGTATATATGAAGTGTTTTTACATTTTTGGAAAGAAAGTTATAACAGTATGAATACTATTATCAGCAGAGGTGTCCGCGAGGGTCACATCCGTTCGGATATTGATATCCGTCTTATTTCTGCTTCGATTTTTGGTATTATGCACGGACAGTTTACCACAACTTTGTGGGACAATATAAAAATTGATGACAACGTTATCAAAAAAACTATCCTCGGGGTTTTAAAAGGAGGCATTGCGTCAGATGACTATAAAAAGTATCTATAAAACAAGTTTTCTTTTGTCAGTATTTCTCATGGCGTCTGTTCTGGGGGCTGAGGTTCTTACCCTTGAACAGGCAGAGAAAATTGCTTTTGACAGAAATATTCAGCTGCAGATTGCAGAAGAAACATTACAACAGGCGAATGCAGGATTCCGTGAAGCACTGGGAAATGCCTTGCCAAGTATCAGTGCCTATGGACAGTATTCCAATAATATTGAATTACCGGTGATGGTAATTGATGTGGGTTTTGGACCCCAATCCTTTAAAATGGGTTCAACATACAATACAACCGGCGGGATTTCTCTGACTCAGCCTCTTTTTACGGGCGGAGCCCTTTTTTCTGCCATCCGTATGGCCAAAACAGGTCAGAATATGGCAGAAATACAGGCACGTGAAGAAAAAAACAGTGTTATTATGACTGTGAGAACCCTTTATTATCAGCTCCTGCTCATGGAATCCCTGATCAAGGCAACAGAGGAATCGGAACTCTCAGCTAAAGCAAATCTGGACATGGTTCAAAAAAAGTATGATGCAGGTAAAGCAAACCGTTTTGAGGTTCTGCAGGCAGAGTTCAAATACCGGGAGATTAAACCGATCCTCATTTCACTGAACAATCAAAGGAAAATGCTGTTAACAAATTTTAAGTCCTTTCTGAACCTTGAACAGGATAAAGAACTGATGATCTCGGGTGAATTGAATTTGATGGATAATCCGTTTCATAAACAAACGGCAGAAGATATTAAACAGATGGCAATTGCCAACCGGAATGAATTAAAGCTGCTCACGTACCAAAAACAAATATTGCACTCCCAGCGCATTCTGGCTGCCAGCTCAGGACTTCCAAAAGTCTCTTTTTCAGCCGATCTCAGACATCAGGCTCAGGCCAATGATATGGATGACCTTGAGTATTTCCGCAGTAAAAATATCGGCCTGAGTGTTTCAATTCCACTGATCAGCGGCGGTAAAAATCTTGCCTCTGTTCAGAAAGCAAACATTGAACTGAAAAAAAACGAACTACTGCTGGAACAAACAATCAACTTTATATTGGCCGATGTTGAAAAAGCCTTTTTCAAAGTTAAGGAAACGGAAGAGAAAGTTGAAAGCAATGCTGTTTTGGTAAAACAGGCTGAAGAAGCACTGCGTATGGTAAAAATCCTGTATGAAAACGGCAGTGCAACACAGGTTGAACTGCTGAATGCCGAAAGTGGATTGCTGGGTGCAAAAAGTGCTTTTTCAAGTTCGGTTTTCGAACACAATGTTGCAGTCAATCAGTTAAAAAAATCAATCAATCAATTATAAGGTATTTGAAACATGAAAAAACGTTGGATCATAATCGGGTCAATAATTATTGTGGTTGTTATTATAGGATTTGTCCTCCGGAAACCGGATGCGGTCGTGGAGGAATATTCCGATCTTGCCCTTAATATTCGGTCAGTTGTCACAAAATATGACAATATTGACGATTCTCAATCTGCCAGGCGGATGATTGCTGAGATTCAGACAGTTATAGACAAGTCCAAACAGATGAATAAACGGACTGATGATTTGGTGATTGTTCCTGTTGAGGCAGAGCTTGTTACTTTAGGCTGCATCCAGAGAAAACTCACGTATTTGGGAGATATTGAAGCAGAATCATCAGCCCGCGTTTTTGCAAAAATTCCGGACAGAATTATGGAATTCCCGGTTCAAAACGGTGATTTTGTTAAAAAAGGGACTGTTTTGGCACAAGTGGAAAATTCCAAGTTGAAACAGGCCGTATATCAGGCTGAGGCTGCTTTGGCCAGTGCCCGTTCACAAGTTCAGAATCTTGAACTTGAATATAATCGCCTGAAGAAACTCTATGAAGAAAAAGCCGTCAGTGAAAGCCAGTATCAGCAGTTGAAAACACAGCTTGATGTGGCTAAAAACGGCATAAAACAAGCCGAAGCCGGATATAAAATTGCCCGGGAACAACTGGAAGATACCATAATCAAAGCACCTATCGACGGGTATGTTTCGGGAAGAATGCTCAGTGTTGGAGATATGGCCTTAAATCAGATGCCCCTGGTAACACTGAGCCGTAAGGATTTATTGAAAATTAGTGTAGATGTTATTGAAAAGGATTTGCAACTCTTAAGTACCGAATTGAATGTGAATGTTTATATCGATGCGCTTCCGGGACGTGTTTTCAATGGTATAATTGCCCGGATTTCTCCAATTATAAATCCGGCGACCCGGACCGGTCAGGTTGAAATCCTTCTGAAAAATCCCAATAATCTTTTAAAACCGGGTATGTTTTCCAGACTTGAAATAATTGTGGAATCAAAAGATGATGTATTGATTGTTAATCGAAATAATGTGGATGTTCGAACATCCCGCCGGTTGAACGGAGGATCTATCCGCGATGCGGAAATCGAACAGGTCTATTCGGTTTATGTTGTTAAAGACAGTCTGGCCCTCGAAAGAACAATACAGGTAGGAATTGAATCGGGTATGTTTTATGAAGTAACCGACGGACTGGCTTTGAATGATCTGATCGTTTCTGTAGGAAGAACAAATCTCAGGGATTCAACCATGGTAGACGTTGTCAAGGTGAATAAGTAACAGCAGGATTACATAATGAATATTTCAGAAATCAGTATTCGCAGAGGCATCACTTTTTTCATGATATACATCCTGATTGTAGGTGCGGGTCTTTTCGGATTATCCCAGTTAAAAATTGATCTGTACCCCAAACTGGATCTGCCCTTTGTCGCTATTTTTACCACATATGAAGGCGTTGGGCCGGAAGATATCGAAAATCTGATTAACCGGCCCCTCGAAGAGGTTGTTATTTCAGTAGAAGGTGTTGAAAAAGTTAGTTCGGTTGCACAAACTGGCTTATCTATTATTTTTGTGGAATTCAACTGGGGCAATGATATCAATGTTGGTGAAAACAATATCCGGAAGAATCTGGACCTGGTCCGGGATTTTTTACCTTCCGAAGCAAGTGAACCTATAACTTTTGCATTCAATCCCTCATTGCAGCCGATTCTAATCTTTAATGTTTCGTCAGATGATTTGGGTGAAGTAGAGCTTAAACAAATTCTTAATGAACAGGCGCAACCACGGCTTGAACGTCTGGAAGGTGTGGCTTCTGTAAATATTTCAGGAGGTACCGAGCGGGAAATTCAGATAATAGTTGATCCCTATCGGCTGGCTGCCAACAACATAACCATGGATCAGATTATGGGTGCCATACGTCTGGCCAATCTGGATATCCCCGGCGGACTTTTGGAAGAAGGGCGAAAAGAATTTTCCGTGATTACTGAAACAAAATTCAGCAGTGTGGAAGATATTAGAAATGTATCTGTCGGCTATTCGCCCTTGGGCAAACCCGTCTATCTCAGGCATGTTGCCAATGTAATTGACGGGTATAAAGAACAAACCCAGATTGTTAGAAATAATAGAAAGAACGGTATTGTTATTGTTGCTTCAAAACAATCTGATGCCAATACAGTAAATACATGTAACAATATCATCGATTATTTACCGGTTCTTGAAACACAAATTGGCCGTGATGTGTCCTTTAATATCATTTTTAATCAGGCGGAATTCATTGAAAAATCTGTCCGGAATCTTTCAACAACGGCAATTCTTGCATTTATTCTTTCTGCCTTTGTCCTTTTCTTCTTTCTCAGACATATCGTCAGTTCACTGATTGTAGCTGTTTCTATCCCCATCTCTATTCTTCTAACCTTTTTTATTATGAGCCGGCTTGATATTACACTGAATATTATATCCATGGCAGGTTTGGCTTTGGCAATTGGATTATTGGTGGATAACTCAATCGTTGTTCTGGAGAATATTTTCAGACGAAATCACGAATTGGACGAACCGATTATAAAAGCTTCTGAATTGGGAACTAAAGAGATTTCAATGGCTATTATTGCTTCAACACTGACAACAATCTCTGTATTTGTTCCTGTTCTGTTTCTGCCCGGATTATCCGGAGTACTTTTTAAAGATATGGCCCTGACAATTGTTGTTTCTCTGCTTACCTCTCTCTTTGTTGCCCTGACATTAATTCCTCTTTTATCTTCCCGTTTTCTTTCAAAAAGGCAACAGGAACACCATTATAAACTGACCCGTTGGTTTGATAAATCCATTGAAAGATTTCTGGATAAATTAACTGATATTTACGAAAAATCATTGAAATGGGCTTTACACCACAAGAAATCTTTAATTTTAATAGTTGTAATTGTAACAGTTATTACACTCTTTTTTTCCGGCAATATCGGGGGTGAATTCATACCCAGAACAGATGAAGACCGGATATCATTCAATGTCACTGCTGAAGTGGGTATTTCCCTTCCGGAAATGGATCGGCTGGTAAGCGAAATAGAAGAAATAATTACCGATGAAGTTCCTGAAATGACCAATCTTTATGTCAATTTCGGAACAGGTGAAGGCATTGGTGCTTTGTTCGGAGGTTCAAGTAACCGTGCTTCAGTCTTTGTGTCCTTGTTACCCAAAAATGAAAGAGATCGAACCCAGTTTGATATTCAAAATGATCTTAGGGAAAAGCTGGGTAAGATTGCCGGAACAGAGCTATCGTTTGACAGTGGCGGACCCCAGTTTGGATCAGAAGGAGATCTGAGTATAAAAATATTCGGTCAGGATCTGGAAGAAATCAAACAACTCTCTGTTGATATCAGGAAAATTTTGGAAGGAATCCCAGGATTGGTTGATATCAATTATTCGTATTCCAATCCAAAGCCCGAATACCGGGTTTTTATTGACCGTGAACGGGTCAGTGCTCTTGGACTTACGATACCGCAGGTTGCAAATACCTTAAATACTGCTGTTAAAGGTTCAATAGTAACCCTTTACAGGGAAAGAGGGGAAGAATACCAAATTATCCTTCGTTTTGACCGTAATTACAGAATGGATCAGGAAGATCTTCTGAAAATCCTGGTCAGGACGGGGACAGGTATACAGGTTCCCCTTTCGAATATGGTGACAATCGGAGTCTATGATGGGCCTACGGAAATTACCCGTGAGGATCAAAGCCGGTATGTTTCTGTTAATGCCAGTACCAGCGGACGTGATATTCAAAGTATCCGAATTGATCTTGAACGGCAATTGAAAACCGTATCCTTTCCCCCGGATGTGCGGTATGAAATTGGCGGAACGGCTGAAGAACAGCAGGAATCATTTATGTATCTGGCGATTGCCATTCTTGTGGCAACCGCTTTGGTCTATATGGTTATGGCCTCTCAGTTTGAATCATTATTGGATCCGTTTATTATTCTTTTTACGGTTCCACTTGCATTCCTGGGTGTTATTTGGGCGTTGCTGATTACCGGCACCAATGTTGGCGTAACAGTTCTTATCGGGGGTATGCTCCTGGTCGGAATTGTTGTTAATAATGGTATTGTGCTGATTGATTATATAAATCAAATTTTGAGAGATCGGAATTTAAAACTTATAGATTCCATTGTTTTAGGTGCAAAAACCCGTTTAAGACCTGTATTAATGACCGCTATGACTACAATTCTTTCAATGATGCCCCTGGCTCTTGAATTGGGATCCGGAGCGGAAATCTGGACGCCAATGGCTCGTGCAGTTATCGGCGGACTTTTGGCCTCTACATTGTTAACACTGATTTTTGTTCCGGTTTTGTTCTCATTTTTCCAAAAGAAGAAATTTCCGGACAGACTGTGATCCGTGGAGTACCATAATTATAATTAAAAAAGGCCGGAAACCCGGCCTTTTTCATTTTTTGTCACGATGCAGACTTGCTAATCAGAACCGATTAAATTAATTTTACAAGCTTTATGATGAAGAATAAATCCACATCATTGTTCAATAGAGTTCTGATCTCTGTGATTGGAATACCGGCAATACTAGCTTTGATATATGCGGGGAATTACTGGTTTACAACCTTTATTGCCGTGGCTGTTCTTCTGTGCACACATGAATTTCTGAAACTGTTTAAATTTCCTTCAAAGTCTTTAGCGGCAATTATTGTCATTCTCAATATCAGTGTTACGTATCTCGTTTATTTAATGAATCTTGAATGGCTGATTATTCCGTTTCTGGGTGGCTGGACCATCATTGCTTTATGGCTTATGATACTGTATCCAACCGATGTTTTTGATAAAGCTTTTATTGCCCTGTCTTCCATGATTTATCCCGGACTGGCTCTTAGCAGTATGATATTGGTCAGGGAATTCCCCCTTCGAATAGGTGAAAACTATTTCCTGGGTGCACAAATACTCTATCTGACCATGGCCATGATCTGGATTTGTGATACGCTTGCCTATTTCTTTGGTTCTGCCCTGGGAACTGTGAAATTCAGTCCGAAAGTAAGTCCGAATAAAACCTGGGAAGGTGCCATTGCCGGATTTTTAGGGTCTGTAGTCGTGGCTCTTATTGCCAACCGTTATAACCTTATCTCTCTCTTTAATGCCTTGGATTATCTGATGCTTGCTGTTATCGCAGGCGTGTTGGGTCAAGTGGGTGATCTTGTGGAATCGGCTGTTAAACGGTATGCCGGCGTGAAAGATACATCCCGGCTTCTGCTGGATCACGGAGGGGCTCTGGACAGGCTGGACAGCCTGGCTTTTACGGTTCCTGTTATATACATTTATCTTATTATGCGGTTTGCCTGAGGGAAATGAACATTTTCAACATAAGAGGTAATAGTGAAACCTGAGGATATCCGATCAATATTAGCGACTGATTGCGGCAGTACTACTACGAAAGCAATCCTTATTGAAAAACAGGGGGATGAATATCGTCTTGTCACACGGGGTGAAGCTCCCACAACGGTTGAAGCACCTTTTGAAGATGTAACAAAAGGTGTGCTTAATGCGGTAAAAGAAGTTGAAGAACTCCGGGGACGGACACTTCTGGATGGGGATACTATTATTAGTCCTCAAAAAGGTGACAGGGGTGTTGATATCTATATATCCACCAGTTCGGCCGGAGGCGGACTTCAGATGATGGTTGCCGGTGTGGTTAAAGCCATGAGTGCAGAATCTGCCGAACGAGCTGCATTGGGGGCCGGAGCTATCGTAATGGATGTTATGGCGTCCAATGACGGACGAATGGGCCATGAAAAAATTTCCCGGATACGCCACCTTCGTCCGGATATGATCCTTCTTTCCGGTGGTGTTGACGGTGGTACTATAAGCCATGTTGTTGAAATGGCCGAACTGCTCCGTGCAGCCAACCCCAAGCCAAGGCTTGGTATCAATTACCGCCTGCCGGTTATTTATGCCGGTAATAAAAAAGCCGCTCCCGAAATCGAAAAGAATTTGAGCGATGTTACCGACCTGAGTGTTGTTCCAAATCTCCGGCCTGTTTTGGAAAAAGAAAATCTGGGACCTGCAAGGGATAAAATCCATGATCTTTTTATGGAACATGTGATGGCACAGGCACCCGGATATAAACAACTGATGGCAATGACCCATGCACCGATTATGCCTACACCCGGAGCTGTGGGATCCATTATTCAGGTCATTGCACGAAATGAAAATATTTCCGTCGTAGGTGTGGATATCGGCGGGGCGACTACCGACGTTTTCTCTGTTTTTAAAGATCCCGATTCCCGGGAACCGGTTTTCAACAGAACAGTCAGTGCTAATCTTGGAATGAGTTATTCAATTTCCAATGTGCTGGCTGAGTCTAAACTTGAAAACATTCTGCGATGGGTGCCTTTTGAAATTAATGAGACCGATTTGCGGAACCGTATTGGTAATAAAATGATCCGGCCCACTACAATTCCACAGAGTCTTGAGGAGCTTAAAATCGAACAGGCTATTGCCCGGGAAGCTTTGAGACTCTCTTTTATCCAGCACAAATCTTTTGCCGTTGGCTTAAAAGGTGTTCAGAAAGAAAGAACAATTTCCGATACATTTGATCAGTCCTCAACCGGAGAAACACTGGTTAATATGATGGATTTGGATCTTTTGGTGGGAAGCGGAGGTGTTCTGTCCCATGCTCCCAGACGGCATCAGTCCGCCAAAATGATGATTGATGCATTCCTTCCCGAAGGTATTACCCAGCTTGCCGTGGACAGTATTTTCATGATGCCTCAGCTGGGTGTTCTCGCCAGTGTCCATGAAAAAGCGGCAACGGAAGTGTTTAATAAAGACTGTTTGTTAAGACTCGGAACCTGTATTGCTCCTGTAGGGAATGGTAAACCCGGTAAAGATTTTGTGACAGTGAATCTTGAACTTCCCGAGGGTAAAAAATTCAGCAGAACCATACCCTATGGGGAAATGGTTTTGATCGAAGCTCCTTATGCCCCTATTTCTGCTGAAATCATACCTGTAAGAGGTGTGGATACAGGCGGGGGGCCGGGACAGACCGTGAATACAAAGGTTTACGGCGGTCTGGTTGGGATCATAATCGACGCTAGAGGCCGAAACCCGTTTATTCTTCCTTCAAATCCGGCGGAACGGGTGGAAAAGCTCAATGCATGGAGTAGTACTGTCAAAGAATTTGAAAGCTAAACGGAGAAATTTATGGCTCATGCATATACACCCGGTTTAAAAGTACTGGCAAAAACACTGGTCAGTAAAACCCGAAGACTCCCTCTGAAAGGTGATGTAAAAGTCCGTGAAGGAGAGTCTGTAAAGGCTGATCAGATTGTGGCGCATACCGATCTTCCCGGAAATATCTTCCCGGTAAATGTGGCAAATTTCCTCAATGTGGAACCGTCCGAACTGGATGATTTCATGGTACGGAAACAAGGGGATGAAATAAAAAAAGGAGATATTCTGGCAGAAACCAAGGGTTTTTTCGGACTGTTTAAGAGTTCGGTTGCTTCGCCGGTTGAAGGTGTTTTGGATTCTTATTCCAAGGTTACGGGACAGGCGATTATCCGCGAAGCACCAATTCCTGTTAATATTGCTGCCTATATTGACGGAACGGTTTCTGAGCTTATTCCGGAAGAGGGTGTGGTTGTGCAGACAACAGCCGCATTTGTTCAGGGTATTTTCGGTATTGGTGGAGAGCGGAGAGGTACATTGAAAATTCTTACAAAAGATTCCGGTTCACCGCTTACTGAAGATCTTATCGATGAAAGCTGTAAAGGAAAGATTTTAGTCGGCGGTTCATTTCTAACGCTTTATGCCTTTAAAAAAGCGGAAAAGATGGGTGCAGAAGGTATTATTGTCGGCGGATTCAATTATAAAGACATTAAGGATATTGTCGGTTATGATATTGGTGTGGCCATAACAGGTGAAGAACCGGTGAATACCACTCTGATTGTAACAGAAGGCTTCGGTGAAATTAAAATGGCCGATCAGACCTTTGAACTCTTAAAAAGTCATGAAGGGGATATTGCATCCATAAACGGAGCGACACAAATCAGAGCCGGTGTTATCCGTCCCGAAGTCATTATCTCGCTGAAAGATACGGCCGGTGATAAAATCAAACCATCAGCTATTAAAGGAATGGATATTGGAACGGTAGTCCGTGTTATCCGGGCGCCCTATTTTGGTCTTTTAGGTGAGGTGACTGAGCTGCCGCACGAACTTCAAAGACTTGCTTCCGGTTCCATGGCCAGAGTGGCCAGAGTAAAAATATTTGAAACACAGGAAGATGTTCTTCTTCCCAGAGCAAATCTTGAGATTTACGAAACCAAATAATCAAACTTCCACTGTAATACGTTCTGAATTATTCTGCCCGAGATCGGACAGACGTTTGGGACTTTATTCTTTTTTTGTCATCAGGAATTTCCTATAATATTCAGAATAAACCGGATCATTATGAGTGACAAACCTTTGCTGAGCTGGAAAATAAATATGGTTAAGCAGAATCCTGCAAAAGGAGTCTCAGTTGCCGTGTTCATCATTGCTTTGTCCATTTTTTCCGGTATTGCCGCCGATAATGTTCTCTTTGTCTTTCTGTCCTTTTTCATTCTTGGGCTCTATGTTTTACCCTATTATCTGCCTGTTACTTATACATTGACGGAGACATCGGTCATGATTAAAACCGGCTGGATGAAGAAGAAAAGGGAATGGGGCGAATTCCGACGCTGGGAAAAAAGCAGTAAAGCCATCAAGCTCTACACACTTAAAAAACCGTCCCGGTTGGATAATTACCGTGCATGGCTTCTAAGGACAGGACAAAAAACTGAAGAAGTATTAACAATTGTTTCTGAAAAAATACCAGTATGACAGATACAATACAAATCACACCCCAACAGGAACAGATGCTGGATAAAATTGCACAGACAATTGTGCGAAGAGGTATGTCCGTACCTGCTGTTTTTTTTATAGAATCATTAAAACCCCTGAATTTTATCGGTTCTCAGGCTTTGGTGTTTTTTGGGCCTATTATCGAATCCCTTTTTCCGAAAAACGGGGTTTATGATTTTGCCGAACTGATGGAAAACCGGGATAATGTGGACCGGCTTTTGCTGAAAATTGAAGAACTGGAAAGCAGGAAAACAGAAGATACCGGTGAAAAGAAAACCCGAAAAAGCAGTATTTTCCGGAGAAATAAAGATAATGAAAAATAAAACACTGCTTAATGCAGTATTATGGAGACTGGAGGATCTATGGAAAAAAAAGGAGTAATCCTCATACTGATCTTTCTGATGGCCCTTGCTTTACCTCTCCATGCAGGACTTACTCTGAACGCTACAGCAGACAGAGAAGAGCCGGAAGGACGTAAAGTAATTCTCACGGCCGGTGAAATTGAACAGGCTTTCCGTTATGATGTATATAAGAAAAATACTCATGACGAAGACTGGGTCTTTATTCTTGGTTTGACACATCTGGACAAACCTTTAATCATGGATATTGAGAATGATACTCCGGTACAATTCCGCATTGTTGCCGTAGACCGGAACGAACAAACAATTGATGAAGTTATTACTGATCCGGTAGTAACAAAAGCAATGTGGTTTAATACAAAACGGATTGTTCGTTTTATCTCTATGATTTTGGTGTCAGGAATCATTCTTTTTTACATCCGCAAAGCCCGGAAGATGCAAAGTATTTACCTGAGACCGATTGCAGGTTTAAATGCTTTTGAGGAAGCCGTAGGCCGTGCAACGGAAATGGGAAAGTCTGTTCTGTATGTTCCGGGAATTATGGATCTCGATCAGGTTGAAACCATATCCGGAGTCATTATCCTGGGTCACGTGGCTAAAATGACAGCACGGTACGAGGCCAGCCTGAATGTCCCTGTTTCCCGATCTTTGGTAATGGAAGCAGCCCGTGAAATTGTGAACGAATCCTATCTGAGCGAAGGACGTCCCGATCTTTTTAATCCGGATATGGTTCATTATTACACGGATGATCAGTTTGCTTTTGCCGCGGCTGTGGATGGGATTATGCTCCGCGAAAAACCGGCAGCCGTTTTTCTGCAGGGGAAATTCTATGCTGAATCTCTCATATTGGCAGAAACAGGAAACTCCATCGGCGCCATTCAGATTGCCGGGACCGGTTCCCCTTCCCAGATCCCGTTTTTTGTCACAGCCTGCGATTATACTTTGATCGGTGAAGAATTCTTTGCCGCAAGCGCATACCTTGGACAGGATCCCAAACTGCTTGGTTCTATTAAGGGACAAGATATTGTGAAGGGTGCCATTATGGTGACGATTCTGCTGGGTGTGATTTTTGAATCCCTGGGATTCTCATTTTTCAAGGCAATTTTCAACCTCTAAAGGAGTAAACGATGTTTTTAAAACGACAAGTACCCTTAGCCATTGTCTTTATTGTCGGTGTGATCATGCTTCTTTCATGGTTTATTCCTCATGAACCTTTTGCCAATCTTGAGATCCACGCGACACAATGGTTTGATATTATTGCCAGCTTTGCCATGATCCTCGGAGCATTGAACCTGCTGAAATTGCAGGGACGTAAAGTGATCCGTCGTCAGAAAGGCTGGATTTACAGCCTGGCCGCCGTGCTTGGTTTTTTTGTTACCCTGACCTTCGGTTTCTTTTTCAAGGGAGGATATTACCTCGAAGTAAAAGATGTGGGTGTAAATACAGAAGCTTTTTATCAGACAGTCAGTGAAGTAACCCATACCGAGCTTGACGTTGTCCGCAGAAGTTTTGCCGATGTGGGAGAGGGTAAGGTTATTAACAGAAATTATTATACCCACGCCGGTGTACTGAAACTGCAAAACACCCTGTCGAGTCTGGGAACCGTTGTTGAGGTCAATGAATTGCAATGGGGACAGCACCTGCAGGAACGGGGGACCTTCTACAGCTGGATTTTCTATTCCATCTTTACACCGCTGACGTCCACCATGTTTGCCCTTCTGGCATTTTTCGTGGCATCTGCATCGTACAGGGCTTTTAAGATCAGGAATACGGAAGCGACTATTCTGCTGGCTGCCGGTATTATTATCATGATCGGCAGGGTACCTTTGGGCGCTTATCTTACAAGCTGGCTTCCGTCATGGCTGCAGTGGCTCCATCTGCCCAGACTGCAGGAATGGATTTATCAGTATCCCAATGCAGCCGGTGCCAGAGCGATTATGATCGGTATCGGACTCGGTATTGTGGGAACCTCCCTTCGGGTGATTCTGGGAATTGAAAAATCATTTATGGGGGAGAAATAAGATGAGCAAGTTTAATTCTATATTGCAAAAACTCGACAGTCTGGACCGCAGGATTATTTTCCTCATTATTGGTCTTGTGGTTCTGCTTCCCCTTTTAATACCCCTAAACCTTCCGGTTGAAGCTACGGGGCTGACACGGGATGCATTTGAAGCAATTCATCATCTTCCCGATGATGCTACGGTCCTTATGTCCTTTGAATACGGTCCGTCAACTAAACCGGAAATTCATCCAATGGCTGTCAGTGTTCTGAGACACTTTATGTCAAGAGGATATAAGGTTGTTATCATGTGTCTGTGGCCGGATGGTCTCTTTATGGCACGGGAAGCCATTGATGAAGTTCTCAGAGATGAGAAATTTTCCAATCTGGTGTACGGTGTGGATTATGTGAACCTGGGCTATCGCCCCGGTAACGAAGCCGTTATTAAGGGGATTACAAAAAGCTTTGCAGCCAATTATACCGTGGATTCCAGACAAACGGATATTATGGATATCCCCCTTATGAATGATGTCCGTACCGTGGCGGATGTGGATTTTATTTTTAGTCTCTCCGCCGGTTATCCCGGGGCAATTGAATGGGTCCTCTATGCGTCCGACCCGCTTCAGATACCCGTAAGCAGCGGGAATGCATCAATTCAGGTGAATCAGCTTCTGCCCTATGTGAAATCAGGTCAGATGCAGGGTGTTATTGCCGGTATGCCCGGTGCGGCAGAATATGAAGCACTGATGGAAGAATACGGACTGTGGCCAACCCGTGGACAGGCTGCAAAATCCATGGATGCACAGTCTATTGCCCATCTTGTAATTGTCCTCTTTATTATTCTGGGCAATATATCCTATTTTGCGAAACGTAAATCACAGAAGAAATATTAGGAGACACCTATGTATACAGATGTTTTTGGCGCCTGGGTTGCTGTCTTTCTGACTTTAGCGATTTTCAGCTACTTGTATAAAGACAACCCCTTCTATAAATTGGCGGAACATGTCTATGTGGGTGTTTCCGCAGCACACTGGGCTACAATAGCCTTCTGGAGTCAGGTTCGCCCCAATCTTTTCGGCAGACTCTGGCCCTATATGGATCCGGCTGAACTGTCCGGATTTAATGTTGTCTGGTATAAACTCTATAATGCCCTGAACTGGATGAGCGGGACTATTTTCCCGGAAAACGGGATACCTGGAAATCAGACACAAAGCTTCATGTATCTATTTGCCCTGGTTCTGGGTATCTTTATGCTGTTAAGACTGGTTCCAAGTATTGGCTGGCTCAGCCGCTGGTCCCTCGCCTATGTTGTGGGCATGGCCGCCGGACTCCGCCTCTACGGATACCTGAGCTCCGATGTCCTTTCACAAATACAGGGAACTATTCTTCCCATTTGGACTGGCAGTCTTGGAGAAAGCCTGAATAATATCGTTCTTATTGTCGGTGTGGTTTCAGGTCTCTTTTATTTCTTTTTCTCGGTTGAACATAAAGGTGTATTCGGCAAAATAAGCCGTGTGGGCATCTACTTCCTTATGATAACCTTTGGTGCATCTTTCGGATTTGCAGTTATGGGACGTATCTCACTGCTGATCGGCCGATTGACGGACCTGATAGAATTCTCAAAAAGGCAATACGGCTATGCTACCTATATACTTCTGGCGGTTATGATAGCTACTATTATCATAACTACACGCCGGGATAAAGAAATTGCGGAATAAAACTTCCCCATAAATTCAAATGGAAAAGGTGTCCCTGACACCTTTTCTTTTTTCTGTTCTTAAGAAATGATAAATTTTCAAAAACAGGGAGCTGCGCGTGTTCAGTTCAATAAAGGAATTTCTTCAGGAATTAAAAAAACAGGGTGAACTCCTTGAAATTGACAGGGAGGTTGATCCTTTTCTGGAAATCAGTGAAATTTCACACCGCTTCGTTAAAAATAACGGACCGGCACTTCTCTTTACCCGTGTGAAAGGTTCTGAAATCCCCCTTCTCCAGAATCTTTTTGCTTCTGAAAAGAGAGTATCCATGGCTTTAGGTGTTTCCCACCCTGATGAAATCGGAAACCGGATCCGGGAAATTTATCAGCAAAAACCTCCTCAGGGACTTACAGATAAAATTTCTCTCTTCTCCAAACTGCTTGAAGCTTCAAAATTCCCCCCAAAAACTGTTAAGAAAGCACCTGTTCAGGAAGTGGTTCTCAAAGGAAAAGATGCCAGCCTTGACCTTCTGCCGATTATCACCTGCTGGCCTCAGGACGGCGGTCCCTATTTTACCCTTCCTCAGGTTATAACCGAAGATCCGAATACGGCTATCCGGAATGTGGGCATGTACCGGATGCAGAAATATGATGGATTCACAACAGGCATGCACTGGCAGCAGCATAAGCACGGGGCATCTCACTTCAATAAATACCGGAAGCTGAAAAAGAAAATGCCCGTTTGTGTGGCCCTGGGGGGGCCACCCGTACTCACATATGCTTCAACAGCACCCCTTCCGGAAAATATCGATGAGTATCTTTTTGCCGGATTTATCCAAAAAGCTCCTGTCCGGCTTGTTAAAAGTATTACAACAGAACTGAAAGTCCCGGCCGATGCGGATATTATCATAGAAGGATATATTGATCCTGAAGAAGATTTCCGCATGGAAGGCCCCTTCGGTGATCATACCGGATTTTATTCTCTGGATGATTTGTATCCGGTTTTTCATGTTACGGCAATAACCATGAGGAAAAATCCAGTCTATCCATCTACCATTGTGGGCATTCCACCTATGGAGGATTACTGGCTGGGTTTTGCCACGGAACGGATCTTTTTGCCCCTTGCCCAGATGATCCTTCCCGAAATCCAGGATTATCACATGCCTCCGGAAGGTGTATTTCACAATCTGGTTTTTGTTTCAATCCGTAAACAATACCCGGGACATGCTTACAAGGTTATGCAGGGTTTGTGGGGATTGGGACTTCTGATGTTGGCAAAAGTAATTGTGATTCTGGATGAAGATGTAAATGTTCAGAATCCGTCTGAAGCATGGTGGACTGCTCTGAATCATATTGATCCAAAACGGGATATACTCTTTACACGCGGACCTCTGGATGATCTGGATCATGCATCCCAATTGCCCTCGTTCGGCAGTAAAATGGGTATAGACGGGACACGTAAAGGTCCGGGAGAAGGTTTCACAAGACGCTGGCCTGATAAAATTTCTATGGATCAATCGGTGATTGACATTGTCTCTGATTATTTCGATGAACTTATTGAGAAAAACAGAAATCTGAAAAAATGAACTTAGAAAACGAAGAATTACACTGGTTTCCCCTTTATGTAAGAGCCCGTCATGAAAGAACAATCCGGGATGAACTGGAGAACAGGGGATATGAAGTCTATTTACCCATGATTAAACGGAGAAAACGCTGGTCCGACCGGTACAAAATGATTGAATCACCTCTTTTTTCAGGTTATCTATTTGTCAGAATGGACAGAAGACTGAAATTTTATGTTTTGGAAATACCCGGTATACTGGGATTCATAACATTTCAGGGACAAATGGCATATATACCCGATTTTCAGGTTGACTTTATTCACAGAATGCTGGAAAAACCGGAAACAATCGAGGTTATAAATAAAGTGATTAAAACCGGACATCATGTAAGAATTATTTCCGGTCCCTTCATTGGAATGAAAGGCATTGTAAAAGAGTTAAAGAATAAATCCCGGTTCTATATTTCAATCGATCATATCAGACATACAATTTCCATTGAAGTCTCGGAATATGACCTGGAATTGATCTCTAAAAACGGAACTTCATAAAGATCCCGGAGTTTCAATACAAATGAAAAACGGAAAACTATGACATTAAAAATAAAATATCTTTTCCTTATGTTTCTGCCGCTTACACTACAGGCCGTTTCCATGAACGGTGTGAAAACCGAACTGATGACGCCGGAAAAGATAGTTTTTCACATGAGCTTCTCCAATCCTGAGCAGGATCATGCTTACGTTGAAGATGAACGTTATCTCCGTTATTCCTTTGCTGAAGCCAATCATACGCGTCAGGATGAAAACTACCTTACACGTGTTCTCAATATTCCTCTCTCTTTGAATCAGGAGACATATCCCCGGATTAATGTTGAAATACTCCAAACCCGGCCTTATCCCCGGGTTAATAAAAAAAACTCAAATCAGGTTGTCTCTTTTTCAGAAATCCGGCTCTTCCGGTCAGTTCCCATCGCTGACCTGATCATTGATCCCTTTGCTTATAATGATGTTTTTATCGGCGAAGTACGTGTGGAAATCATGTTCACGTCAGCAGACGGTAAAAGTCAGATGTTAAATTCTGCCGAAAAAGAATATTTGCGGAATATGGTTATCAATCCGGTACATGCCCGTTCCCTGAAAGAAAAAAGACCTGCCACTTTATTTCGAAAATCCGATTTCCTTGAAACGGGAACATGGTATCAGATAGGAATTAAAGAAACAGGCATTTATTCAGTTACGGGTCAGTTTCTTCAGGATAACGGGGTAGTAATTGCAAATCTGAGTAAATCCGGGATACGAATGTTTGTCAGTTCAACCCGGGGGAGGCCCTATACATCCAAACTTCCTGAAGAGCCTTATATCCGTGAAATTCCGCTCATTATTACCGGTGATTCTAACGGATTTTTAGATCGTCAGGATAAACTAATTTTTTTTGGTGAAAGCGTCTCGGGCTGGAATTCAACTGTTTCGGGCGGACCGGAACAGGCATCCTTTACTATGAATCCCTATGAAACGACCAATCATTACTGGTTATATATTTCGGAAACCGATATGTCCGGAACATCACGGATGGCTATGTATTCCAACAGCTTTGATCCGGATGCCGTAAACAAACCCTTTCACTGGGGTCGCATGCACCATGAAAAAGATGAAGCTAATTTGATTCAGGGCGGTACGAACTGGTACGGAGAATCGTTTAACGGTCCTGCCGGAAACAGGATCGTTCAGTTATCTCTCGTCAGTCCGGCACCGGATCTGCATGGAGATGCTTATATCCGCTTTGGTGTGGCCGGAGCATCAAAAACCGGTTATACAACCCATCGGCATGAATTTGAATTTTCCCTTAATAATGAAGTAATATGGGGTAAAATCACGGCTTTTGATTATACCGAATCGTCCAAAATGATGCAGATTGAATCAGATATCCTTATGGAAAACAATTCACTGCTGATTACATATACGGGAAATAACGATAACACTAAAGCATTTTTGGATTATGTTGATATCATATATCCTGCCCGTTTAACGGCTACAGACGATTATCTTCATATCTGGTATCCCCGCCAGGCACAGTCGGTTTCATTTGATGTGGATGGATTTGACAGTCCCCTGATCTATGTTTTTGATATCTCTGATCCTCTGGATCCCCGCTATTTTATATCCGGTGATAAGCAATTTACACTGTATCATTCCCGCACGGAGCTGACTCCGGAATATCTTATCCTTACAGAGTCCAATTTTAAAACCCCTTCATCTGTTAAAATCCCTTCGGTTAACCCGGTTTTACCGGCTGCTTATGATCAGACGGATATGGTCATTATAACCCACCGGGATTTTTTACCTGCGGCTGAAAGATTAAAAGAATTCCGGGAAACCCGGATGATAAACCCTTTGAAGATCTCCATTTTTACAATGGAAGAAGTATATGCGAAATTCAGTGCCGGCAATCAGGACCCCCATGCCATAAGAAATTTGTTGTATGATATTTCTCTGAGAGTGACAGAACCGTCTCCCTATTATTTGCTTCTCTTTGGTGACGGGGATTATGATTACAGAAATCTTTCGGGAAAATCAAAAATATTTGTTCCTCAATACTGTATCACTACCGGGTCAATTATTCATACAAGAAATACGGATGATCCTTTTGTATATCTAAGCAGTGATACGGATAACACTCCCGATATGGCCGTGGGAAGGATTCCGTCCAATTCACTGAAAGAAGCAAACGGCTATGTGGACAAGCTCATCGCCTATGAAAGCCGGGAAGTAACGGGTGACTGGCAAATGCGGGTTACCCTTATTGCTGACGATCCTACCAATCCCTGGCCCAATGAACCTGAATTCATCAGGGATACGGAGAATACACTGCTACCCACATTTCCTGAAGCTTTTAAAATTAATAAAATTTATCTGACTGAATTTCCCGAACTCTATGATCCCACCATTGGGTCCATGGGCAGGGTCGGTGCCCGTGAAGCTGTGCTGGAAGCCTTTACCCGCGGGACTTTCCTGATGAATTATGTAGGTCATGGTTCACCCTTTGTCTGGGCGCAGGAATATATTTTTACCAAGGACAGGGATTTGAATCAGGTCCGCACCAATGGTCAGTACCCTTTTATTGTTGCCGCAACATGTGACTGGGGCCGCTCGGATTATATCGGCATTCAGAGTATGGGGGAAGAGATGGTAAACGCTGAAAAAAACGGGGCTATTGGTGTAATTGCCAGTACACGGGGCGTTATTAATCTGGACAATATTGATTTTACAAAGAAAATGTATGAATACCTTTTTCCGGATAAAAAGAACAGCACCCAATGCAGGACAATGGGGGCCGCTTATCTGACAGGAAAAATTCAAGCATGGAGTAATTTAAATGTATCCAAATTTCAATACTTCGGAGATCCGGCACTCACGCTTGCCGTTCCACGAATGAACGGTGTCATCAATGTTATGGGAGGGGACACACTGAAGGCCCTGAGCCGTGTGGATGTTGACGGTTATGTGTTTGATCTTGACCAGGCCAGAATAACCGATCCTCCCCTCAACGGCTGGATTGAACTCTATGATTCAGAAAGGCCTGTAAACCGTGAATACCGCTATCTGTCCGGAGGAACATACCGGACAGGTACCCTGAATTATACACTGCCAGGTTCACGGCTTTTTACCGGACAGATAAGTATTTTGAACAGTGATTTTACAGCCCGTTTCATAATTCCGAAAGATATTCAATACGAAGGAAACAACGGAATAATCAGACTCCGCTATGCTTCTGATGATTATACAATCGAAGGTTCGGCATACAGGGACAAACTCATACTTGCCGGCAGTTCGGATACGGTCAGTGCAGATTTTAACGGACCGGTTATAACCCTGATGACAGATAATGAAGAATTTTCCAGTTCATCCATCATCATCAGCGACACCACAAATCTGATTATCCGCCTGAAAGATCCTGCCGGAATTAATATCACCGGTTCACCGGGACATGCCATAACTATGAATACCGGTGGAAAAGAGAGTGATTTGACAGGCCTGTTCGTATATGACAGAGATTCGTGGCAGGAAGGCCGTATTATCCTGAAAGCGGGTGAGTGGTTTACGGAAGGTGAACAGGAAGTGGAAATTTCGGGGTTTGACAATTTCAATAATTATAGCAACGAGACATTTTATGTTCAGATGGTCTCTTATCATGACGATTTATTGATGAATGTTATGAATTTTCCCAATCCATTCAAATCCTCAACAAACTTTACTTTCAGGAATTTACAATCCGGAGAGGTGTCCGTTAAAATTTTTACCCTAAACGGTCTGCTTGTTGATGAAATTTATGGTGGTTATAAAGATACGGGTTTTAACAGCGTTTTCTGGGACGGTTATGATACGTTCGGAGATAAACCGGCAGCAGGTATTTACCTCTATACCCTAAAACTTGAACATGACGGAGGAACGGCAACCTCCCGGGGCAAACTGGTGCTGCTGCCGTGAGGGAAAAGGGTATTAAACCGGATATAATACTGGCTTCTGCATCCCCCAGACGGAAAGAAATTCTTGAACAAATGGGGTTTAATGTCTGTGTTCATCCGTCAGACTTTAACGAAAATACACTCCAGATTACTGATCCTGAAGAATTTGCAGTTCAGGCTGCACGGGAAAAAGCATCGGTTGTTTCTATCCATTATCCCGAATTGATCACGGTTGCAGCAGATACGGTCGTAACGCTGGACGGAATCCTTCTGGGAAAGCCTGATGATTACAACGATGCTTTTACTATGCTAAACCGTCTCTCCGGAAGGACACATGATGTAATTACCGGGATATCCATTCATTATCCTGTTAAAAACTGTTCATACTCCGGTTTTGAAAAAACAGAGGTCACTTTCAGATTACTAGCAGATGAGGAAATAAAATGCTATCTTTCTGAGCATAAACCCTTTGATAAAGCAGGTGCTTACGGCATACAGGATTTGACCGTACCTCTCGTCAGTAATATCAGAGGATGCTATTTCAATGTGGTTGGTTTTCCCGTTTCTCATTTTTATATTCACTGGCGAAATATCGTTAACATAGTTTGATGAAATGAAAAAATAGTATTCTCTATACTATTCTGTGCTGATTCTAAAAAAGATAATGAATGTCCTGTAAGGAGGAATTGTGGATAATAACGGAAAACTGGATGAATTGATCAGTCAGGATAAACTGGATCAAATGTCATCTTCCGACAAGAATTCCATCAATTCTGTGGCGATAATCGGGCAGGGAGTAATCGGCAGGGGACTCACCTGGACTATCGCTTCAAAAGGAATTGGTGTACTTGCCGTAGAAAAAAATCAGGAAGAAGCCCACAAAGCTCAGGAGCTTCTCTATGCTGAAATGCGCGATGAAATTAACCGTTGGCGATTGACCGAAGGTGAAAAAAAAGCAATAACATCACGGACTATTTTTACCGGTGACATTGAAGCAGTTTCGTCTGTGGATCTTGTCATTGAAGCAGTCCCGGAAAGCCTGAAGATCAAACAGGACATACTAAAAAAACTAGATGAAAAAGTCCCCGGAAAGGTCATATTTGTAACCAGTACTTCAACCCTGTCCATAACGGAAATTGCAAATGCCACCCAAAGGCAGGATAAGGTTGTTGGACTCCATTTTGTCAATCCGGTACCTAAAATTCCACTGACTGAAGTTGTCCGTGGTTTACATACGTCTGATGAAACCTATAAAAAAATCCATGATTTTGTTGTTCAAATCGGAAAGACGGCTGTTGAAGTGTATGAATATCCCGGATTTGTGACAACACGGGTTATTTTGCCCATGCTTAATGAAGCTATGCATCTCGTTATGGAAGGTGTGGCCTCGGTTAAAGGTGTTGATACGGCCATGAAACTCGGGTATAAGCTTAGAAAAGGTCCGTTGGAACTGGCAGACAGTATGGGACTTGATTCCGTATTGTTTAGTATGGATGTCCTTTTTCATGAATTGGGAGATCTGAAATACAGACCATGCCCGGCATTGAAAAAGCTGGTCCGTGCAGGGCATTACGGTGTAAAAACCGGCAGAGGATTCTATGTGTATGACGAAGCCGGCAATATAATTGAAGAAAATAAACTCTAAGAAAGCAGAGTTATCTATGAAAGTACTAGTAATCAATTCAGGAAGTTCATCCATTAAGTATCAACTCATTGATACCAAAGCCGAAGTATCACTGGCAAAAGGACTTGTAGATCGTATCGGACTAAGTAACAGTGCCCTTAAGCAGAGCCGGCTGGATGGTCATAAGATTAATCTTTTCGGAGAAATTTTTGAACACTCTCAGGCACTGGAATATATTTTAGCTGCCTTAACCAGCGAGAAACATGGTGTTATCCAGTCACTGGATGAAATTGATGCCGTAGGGCACCGGCTGGTACATGGGGGCGAACACTTTAAAAGCAGTATTCTGATCACGGATGAAGTCATGGATGTCCTGAATGAATGTATAAACCTTGCCCCCCTGCATAATCCTCCCAATATTAAAGGTGTTCTGGCTGCAAGAGCATACCTTGGGAAAACTCCCATGGTTGGTGTTTTTGATACGGCATTTCATTCAACCATGCCTGATTATGCCTATATATACGGTATTCCTTATGAACTGTATAAGCGGTATGGTATACGTCGTTATGGTTTTCACGGGACGTCCCATCGGTATGTTACTCAGGAATTTGCCAGGATGTTTAAAAAGGATATCAAAACATTGAAGCTTGTATCCTGCCATCTGGGCAATGGTGCTTCTGTTGCTGCTGTTGAATCCGGGAAATCCGTGGATACGTCCATGGGATTTACACCCCTTGAAGGCTTGGTGATGGGTACCCGATCAGGGGACATTGATCCGGGAGCCGTACTTCAGATTGCCGGTAAAGAAGATCTGGATTTGAAAGACCTGAACAATCTGCTGAATAAACACGGCGGCATGCTGGGGATTTCCGGACTATCCAGTGATATGAGAGATATTGAAGAAGCCATGGAAAAAGGCGATAAAAGAGCCCAACTGGCTATGAATGTCTATAATTACAGACTGAAAAAATATATTGCTGCCTATGCCGGTGCCATGAGAGGTGTGGACGGTATCATCTTTACAGGCGGCATTGGTGAAAATGGCCCCATAACCCGTAAAGGTTGTCTTGAAGGACTTGAATTTATGGGTATCCATATTGATGATGAATTGAATGAAAAGATGATCCGGGGTAAACAGGGAGAAATTAACAGTCCCGATTCACCGGTAAAAATTGTTGTTATCCCTACAAATGAAGAACTGGTTATTGCTTTGGATACGGAAGAGATAGTATCGAAACGCTTTACAGAATAATTATATTTCCTTAAATTCCCAAGCTGAGCCTTTGGAATTTATCAAGAATTAGCAAACTCTTTGATGCTCAGCATGGCTGAGCATCCTGTTTTGGGACAGAAAAAAAGGATTCATTATGGATATAACAGAGCAACTCATTGAAAAGTTTGAAGCATTGAAAGATGTTATAGATGAAGTTGCAACCTATATTGATCTTGAGCGGAAAACGGAACGGATTAAAGAACTCCGGGATAAAACCATGATCCCGGATTTCTGGCAGGATAATTTAAAAGCACAAAAGATCACCAAAGAGATCTCAGACCTTGAATTTGAAATTGAACGCTGGCAAATGATTTTAGAGATGAGGGATGATGCAGATCTTCATTTTATGATGTGTGAAGAAGATCCCGCACTGGTCAGTGAAATCCCGGATATTTTATATAATCTTGAGGATGCTGTTACCTCTTTAGAAACAGAAAAACTTCTCTCGGGAGAATATGACAGAAAAAATGCGATTTTTATAATCCATCCCGGAGCAGGAGGGACCGAGTCACAGGATTGGGCCAATATGCTCTTTCGGATGTACACCCGTTGGTTCGAGAAAAAAGGTTTTGAATACACAGTTCTCAATTACCAGCCCGGCGAAGAAGCAGGGATTAAAGAAGCTGTCATTGAGGTTACCGGCCCCTATGCCTACGGATATTTATCGGCAGAAATCGGTGTTCACCGTTTGGTCCGGATTTCCCCTTTTGATTCCAATGCACGCCGGCATACCAGTTTTGCTTCCGTTTTTGTATATCCGGAAGCAGACGATGATGTGGAAATAGATATCAATCCCAAAGATCTTCGTATCGATACATACAGGGCAAGCGGAGCAGGAGGACAGCATGTGAATAAAACGGATTCTGCCATCCGGATAACCCATATACCGACAGGGATCGTTTCAACCTGCCAGAATGAACGATCCCAGCATAAAAATAAAGAGTTGGCCATGAAAATTCTTAAATCCCGTCTTTATCAACTGAAAAAAGAGGAAGAAGAAAGTAAAAAAGCCGATTTGGAAAAAGATAAAATGGATATCGGATGGGGAAGTCAGATCCGTTCCTATGTTTTTCAACCGTACACAATGGTAAAAGACAACCGGACAAAACATGAAACCGGAAATATACAGGCTGTTATGGATGGAGATCTGGACGGATTTATTAAAGCTTATTTAACCTATTCCCACAGTCAGCAGGACTGATTATCAGGAGTATTTTCTATGGAAAATGATCAGAATCAGGATAAACATTCAACACTTCAGGATATTATGTCTTTGAGGATTGAAAAGATAAAAACTTTAAAGGAAAAAAATGTTAATCCTTACCCCTATGATTTCAAAGTCAGTCATAAAGCATTGGAAGTGATTAAACGGTATGATGAACTGGAGAATCAGACTGTTTCGGTTGCCGGCCGTATGATGTCCATCCGGATCATGGGAAAAGCCAGCTTTGCCCATATCATGGATGCCTCAGGGAAGATTCAGATCTATCTTTCCCAAAAGGATCTGGGTGATGATGTATATGATATTTTCAAGCACCTCGATATTGGTGATTTTATCGGCATAACCGGAATTGTTATGAAAACCCGTACCGGAGAAGTTACTGCCAAGGCAGAATCCATGACCCTGCTCAGTAAAAATATTCGTCCTCTGCCCATAGTAAAAGAAAAAGACGGAGTGCTTCACGATGCCTTTACGGATAAAGAATTGCGATATCGGAAACGCTATCTGGATCTCATTGTAAATCCTGAAGTACGGAATGTTTTTATTCACCGGGCCAGTATCATGAAGTGGACCCGGGAATTTTTTGACAGCCGGGGATACCTTGAGGTGGAAACACCTGTTCTTCAGCCGGTTTACGGTGGAGCCAGCGCCCGCCCCTTTGTCACCCGTTACAATGCCCTCGATACGGATTTCTATCTGCGAATTGCTGATGAACTCTACCTGAAAAGACTCATTATCGGCGGTTTTGAAAAAGTCTATGAAATAGCAAAAAATTTCAGAAATGAAGGGATGGACCGGACCCACAACCCTGAATTTACAGCCATTGAGTTTTATGAAGCCTATGTCGATTACGAGTACATGATGGATCTGGTAGAAATGTTCTTCAAAACAATAGCAGAGAAGTCAGGAAAAATACAAATGAGCTATAACGGGCATGAACTTGATTTCTCAAAACCGTTTGCCCGAAAATCTATGTTTGATCTCTTTCGGGAGTATTTGGGAACGGATATTCGCGGATTCAATATAGACCAATTGAAAAAACTTTGCAAAGAAAGGCATATTGAATTTGATCCGGCATGGAATTACGGTCAGTTTATTGATGAAATTTTCAGTGAAGTTGTGGAACCTCATCTTATCAGTCCCACGTTTGTTCTGGATTATCCCAAAGCGGTGTCTCCCCTTGCCAAGGGTAAAAGAACCGGTGATGATCAGATTGTTGAACGGTTTGAACTCTATATATGCGGCTATGAGTATGCAAATGCTTTTTCTGAATTGAACGATCCCCTGGATCAGCGGGAAAGACTGGAAAACCAGTCCAGGCTACAAGAACTGGGAGATCTGGAAGCCCAGGTTGTTGATGAAGATTTTCTGCAAGCCGTTGAAATTGGAATGCCCCCGACCGGCGGTGTGGGAATCGGACTGGACAGGCTTGTGATGCTAATGACCGGCCAGGCATCCATCAAAGATGTGATTTTATTTCCCGCCATGCGGCCTGAAAAATAATAAACCGGACGAATGCTTTGAAGTTTGAATTTTTTCTGGCATACAGAAGTCTTATCCGTTCACGGGGTAACCGCTTTATCCCTTTTATCCGTACTATGGCTGTTTCGGGTATGGTAATCGGCACGGCCGCACTGACCATAACCGCCGGAATTCTCCGGGGTTTTGAAAAAAATATGATTGAGAAGATTACCGGTTTTGATGCTCATATAAGGATCTCAAATTTGCGGGAAAAAAGTTTTAAGGCTGATGATGATATAGTTCAGACAATTAAAGCCAATTCGCATGTGTATCATGTTGCACCATATCTTGATCAGGAAGTAATAATCCGCTATGAAGACCGTTCAGAGGGAATTATGCTGGAATGCCTGGATGAGGATGATTTCCGCCAGATCCTTATGCCTTCAAAGAGTTCTGTTTCAGGAGATGTGGATTTCAGTTCATCGGGACTCTATCTCGGGAAGGGCGTTGCGGATGTTTTATCCGTTACGGCGGGGGATACGGTGGATCTGCTTATCCTCAGGGGTATGCCGTCATTGACTAATCCTGTAAAAATTTTCAAAGCTGTTGTGACAGGTGTTTTTTCCACCGGTATTTCGGAATATGACAAATCACTGGCGTATGCCGGCCTCCATTTCGGACAGGACTTTCTATCATCCGCAGGCCGAATTTCCGGGTATCAGTTGTTATTGCGTGATACAGCGTTTACGGAAGATGTAGGCGTTTATCTTAGAGAAGAACTTCCATATCCCTATTATGCCGTAAGCTGGAGAGAACGCCATTATACACTTTTTCGATGGCTTCAAACCCAAAAGCTGCCTATCATTCTTATCTTCGGACTCATTATAGTTGTGGCGGCAGTTAACATTATTTCAACACTCGTTATGATCGTTCTTGTTAAAGAAAAGGAAATTGCCGTCCTTAAATCCATGGGGATGCCTACACGCCGTATTAAACGACTCTTTCTTATGGACGGGCTGATTATTTCTGTGATCGGGGCTGGTTTCGGGGTGATTTTATCCCTTTTAATTGGCTGGGGACAAATGAGGTATGGATGGTTTTCAATATCTGCTGATGTCTATTTTATTGACAGAATCCCCGTGTCCATCAGTCCGCTGATTGTTCTGTTGGTTTTAGTCACTTCCATAATACTGGCATTGATTTCATCCCTTTATCCTGCTTCCAGAGCCTCAGCACTGAAACCGGTGGATATTCTGCGTTATGAGTAATAAAAGCCTGAAAGCAGATGCCTGGATTGCCTTTCGGTATTTCCGGACACGGAGAAAAGCAGGCATGGCTTCCGCCACATCCCTCATTACATTAATTGGTGTAACAATCGGAACCATGGCTGTTTTAATATCTATGAGTGTCCTGAATGGTTTCAGGGATATTATTACCAACCGAACCCGTAATATGGAACCCGATCTGAAAATTCATGTTCGTGTTCTGCATGAATCAGATCAGCGGGACCTGCTGTCAGAATTAAAAAGTAATTTTCCCGATTATCATTTTACTCCGGTTCTGGATCGAAAAATTATTGTATCCGGGAATAAACAGACTCTCATGCAGTTAAAAGGGATATATCCCTCGGAACTGGGTTCAATGTTCCGCCTTGAACCATATTTAAGATACAACACTTTTCTTACAGAGGATATCACGCAGACCGATTTCCCCGAAATTGTATTAGGAAGCGGGCTGGCATACTCACTCAACCTTATGCCAGGTGATACAGTAACCCTCATTAGTCCTTCAGATGTTGAATACTATTCGGCACCTGTTATGAAAGCAATATTAAAAAATACTTATGACATAGATATTTTTAATTATGATGACATGACCGGTTTTGTACATATTCTTGATATGCAGTATTTTATTGATGAACCGGGATGGCATGAACTGTATGTTCGGACCCGGGATACAAATGCAGAAAATAAGCTCCGGGCCTTTCTACCGGAGCAGGTTACACTCATTAGCTGGAAAGACGAACATCGGGAACTCTTTGCCGCCATGGAGATGGAGAAAAAAGGTACGTTTATTGTGTTGAATCTGATCATTCTCTTAGCCGGATTTAATCTGATCAGCTCACTTATCATGCTGCTTCTCGAAAAAAAATGGGAAGTGGGAATTCTGAAAAGCATGGGAATGAAAGACAAACAGGCATTCAGGATCTATTTTATACTGGGCTGGATTACGGGAGGGATCGGTATGGTCATCGGCTTAACCGCCTCCCTGGCCTTACTTCTCAGACAGCAGTTTCATCCCTTTATCCGCCTGCCGGGAGATGTCTATTTTATCGAATATCTTCCTGTGGTTGTAAACTTCCGGGATGTAATGCTTACGATTGCCGTTCTCATCCTGATCATTTCACTGGCCGGGTTGTTACCCGCACGGCATTCTGTTAAATTAAAACCACTGGATTCAATAAAAGTTAAAATGTAGAAAAATTATGAAAGAACACATTCTTGAAGCCGTGAATATCACCAAAACCTATCAATCCGGAGAGAATAAACTGGTGATACTGAAAGATGTCAATTTTACTCTGAATACCGGTGATCTGGTTTCCCTTATGGGAGCTTCAGGTTCCGGAAAATCCACTTTTTTGAATATACTGGGAACCATGGATTCACCGGATACCGGACAGGTAAAGATACATGGTATTGATACAGTTAAACTGAAAGAAAACCGTTTAGCGGAAATTCGCCAGAAATATGTGGGCTTTGTCTTTCAGTTTCATTATCTCCTTCCGGAATTTTCTATTCTTGAGAATATTGCCATGCCTTTGCTCATTGCAGGTGAAAAAAAACACAAGGCTCTTTTATCTGCTGTAGAACTCATGGATTACCTGGGTATTGCCGAAAGAAAAGATCACTTTCCTTCCGAGATTTCCGGTGGCGAAAAACAACGGGCAGCCATCTGCAGAGCTCTTATATCAGAGCCGGATATTATTCTGGCTGATGAACCCACCGGTAATCTGGACAGGGAAACAGGATGGCAGGTTTTGGAACTGTTTCAAAAAATTAACCGGGATATGAACCAGTGTTTTTTTCTTGTAACCCATGATGAGAATATTGCAGCCGTTGCTGACCGTCAATATTATTTAAAAGATGCGTCATTAACACCTGTAAAGAAAGGTGAATTATGATACCTTATTATATACCGGTCCGTGTTTTTTTTGGAAATGGATGTTTAAAAAAAAACAGTTTTAATTTTAAATCTGTTGGTAGTAAAGCCCTTATTGTAACAGGGCGGCGTTCTGCCGAACTCAGCGGCGCTATTCAGGATATGAAAGTTGAGTTAATAAACCGGGGTATAGATTTCTGTCTCTTTGATCAGGTTACTGAAAACCCTCAGGTACGTACTGTGCAAGGGGCTGTTGATCTTTTTAACCGGGAATCCTGCGATTTTATTGTGGGTATCGGCGGAGGAAGTCCCATCGATGCTGCCAAAGCAGTATCGGTTGCGGCTTATAATCATTTGAACGCACATGAAGTGTTTGATATTTCAAGAATTAAAGGAGCATTTCCGCTAATAGCCGTACCTCTTACATCCGGTACCGGTACTGAAGTAACACCATTCAGCGTTCTGTCCGATGATGAAAAAGGGAAGAAAGCCGGTTTTGGTCATGAGGCAATGTTCCCCGTTGTTTCATTCTGTGATCCTGCTTATACCCTTACAGTCCCGCCTGCCGTTACGCGGGATACAGCACTGGATGCCTTAAGTCATCTGATCGAAGGAATTTTTTCCGATAAAAGAAATCCCGTAACCTATCCCCTGATTGACAAAGGTATCAGGACCATCGTAAAAAACCTGCCCGAAGCTGTAAATAAGGGCACGAATTTAGAATTAAGATCCAATCTAATGATGGCTTCCCTTTTTGGAGGGATGGTGATCGCTAATAGCGGAACAACCCTCCAGCATGCCATCGGTTATCCCCTTACGGTTCGGTATGGCATCAGTCATGGCAGAGCAAACGGACTGGTTCTTTCACAGATAACGGATCTGTTTTATCCGGCCCTTAAGGACCATTTTGAAAAAGCTCTCGGTTCAGACCACAAAGAAGTGCTTAAGGAGGTGAAAAACCTCATTGAATCTTTCAATCTTTTCCGGGATCTGAAACTAGACCAAACCCAATTCCCGGACATGATCCGGGAAGTCCTCGGGGCAAGAAATATGGCTAATAACCCCCTTTCTGTCAATGCGTCGGATATCATGGACTTATATCAAACCCTACTTTGATAAATTTAAACTTTATGGCGTATAGTTGCGTCATTATGACAAGTATTTAGTATGGCATAAGATTTGTAGTATAGTTACTGAATAATTTGACAATGAAAAACAGGAGATAAAAATGGGAAAAATTATTGGAATTGACTTGGGAACGACAAATTCATGTATAGCAATCATGGAAGGTGGTGAACCCAAAGTCCTTGTAAATACAGAAGGCGGAAGGACAACTCCGTCGGTTGTAGCATTTAAAAAGAACGGCGAGCGGCTGGTGGGTGCTTCAGCAAAACGTCAGGCTGTTACCAACCCGTCCAATACCATATTTTCAATCAAGCGGTTTATGGGACGCCGGTATCAGGAAGTGGGAACAGAGATTCATGAGGTGCCTTTTAAAGTGGATAAGGGGTCGAATGACGATGTGAGAGTGCGAGTGAATGATTCTGTCTATTCGCCTCCGGAAATTAGTGCTATGATACTGCAGAAAATGAAACAGATTGCCGAAGAATATCTGGGGGAGAAAGTAACGGAAGCTGTTATTACTGTTCCTGCATATTTCAATGACTCACAGCGTCAGGCAACCAAAGATGCAGGTAAAATTGCCGGGCTGGAAGTGAAAAGGATTATTAATGAACCTACGGCGGCTGCTCTTGCTTACGGTCTGGACCGGAAGAAAGAAGAAAAAGTTGCTGTCTTTGATCTGGGCGGCGGAACATTTGATATTTCAATTCTTGAAATCGGTGACGGAGTTTTTGAAGTTAAATCAACAAACGGTGATACTCACCTGGGTGGTGATGATTTTGATCAGAAACTCATTGAATATCTTGTCACTGAGTTTAAAAATCAGGAAGGGATCAATGTGTCAAAGGATCCCATGGCCATGCAAAGACTGAAAGAAGCCGCGGAAAAAGCTAAAATTGAACTTTCCTCTTCCATGCAGACTGAAATCAATCTGCCTTATTTAACAGCAGACAATACCGGACCGAAACACCTGAACCTTACCCTGAGCCGTGCAAAATTTGATCAGCTCACATCCGATCTCGTGGAAAGAACGAAACAGCCCTGCCTCAATGCTTTGAAAGATGCAGGATTGGCTAACAGTGACATTGATGAAGTGATTCTTGTGGGCGGTTCAACCCGGATTCCCGCTGTTCAGGATATGGTACGGAAAATTTTTAACAAAGAACCAAACAAATCCGTGAACCCGGATGAAGTAGTAGCTGTTGGCGCTGCAATTCAAGGCGGTGTTCTCCAGGGAGATGTGAAAGATGTTCTTCTTTTGGATGTTACGCCTCTCTCTCTTGGAATTGAAACGTTAGGCAGTGTTTTCACAAAACTCATCGAAAGAAACACAACCATTCCTACTAAAAAATCCGAAATTTTCAGTACTGCCGCTGATAATCAACCATCTGTCGAGATTCACGTCCTTCAGGGTGAACGGTCACAGGCAGCTTACAACAAGACTCTAGGGCGGTTCATCCTTGATGGTATTCCACCGGCCCCCAGAGGCATTCCTCAGGTTGAAGTGACTTTTGATATTGATGCCAATGGTATTCTGAATGTATCTGCGAAGGATAAGGCTACCGGTAAAGAACAGAATATACGGATTGAAGCTTCCAGCGGTTTAACTGAGCAGGATATAGAGAAAATGAAACGGGATGCAGAAGCCAATGCAACCGAAGATGAAAAATGGAAAAAAATCGTTGAAATGCGAAACCAGGCCGATAATCTTATCTATCAAACCCGGAAACAGTTTACGGAACTTGGTGATAAACTGACGGAAGATGAGAAGAAACCCGTCGAAGAAGCACTTAACGAACTTGAAAAAGTAAAAGACAGCAACGATCCCGATCTGATCAAGAGCAAGATTGATGACGTGACCCAGAAGATGATGAAAATATCTGAAAAACTCTATCAACATGCCCGTGAACAGGAAAGTGCAGGAGCCGCAGAAGGTCCTGCCGGTGATACTGAATCACAAAGCTCTTCATCTGAAACCGGAGAAACTGTTGAAGATGCGGATTTTGAAGTTGTTGACGATAAATAAGTGATGAATTTCCCGGTAATAAGGGCGGTTTATCCGCCCTTTTTATTTACTATTAATTTCATTTTCTTTAGCTTACAAAGATAATGAAGATTACTATATGAAAGAAATACGACAGCACCATTACCCGAAGAAGACAATTATTCCCTTTATACTGGTTTTTCTTTTAGGTGTCTTAATTGTGGTTCTTTTTCATCCCCGAATATGGTTTTATCCGTTGTCGGATTATATGAATGACATCATAACACGTAATCTGAATGCTGATCTGAATATTTCAAGAGTTTATGGTAATTTTAACCGGGCGGTTTTTGCCGATTCAGTAAGTCTTCAAAATAAACAGGACCGGTTTTCTCTGGATGTTGACAAGTTGTCCATCCAATATCAGAATATTCTCAAGCTGGCAGTTACCCGTTCCGTTGATACGCTCACTTTAATCAACCCTGTTTTTACAGGTTCCTTCAACCAGGGAAAACATTCAGATGGTAAACAGGATATTAATGTTGATGATATATTGGCAGGGCTGCCGGCAGTTAAAATTGAAAATCTGATTATACGAAATGGAATGTATTTAGATCATAACGGTCCGGACCCCAGGATAATAGCTAAGGATATTAACGGAACCTTTTTGTTAAACTCAAAAAGCGGAAAACGAATCCTTGAAGTCCACTCTCTCTCCCTTAAACCGCTGGATCAGGAAAATGAATTAAAGAATCTGAACATGACCCTTTCATATACCAACGGTCTGCTGAAAATTCAGGAACTTTCCTTTAATTATAAGGATATTCCTGTTATGCTATCCGGAAAACTGCAGACCAACAAGGATCTTCCCTTCAAAGGTGAAGTGACACTGCAGCAGATCAGGCCCTCCCGGTGGTTTCATGAGCTGAGAAAATATTCTGACGATATTGTGGATATTTTCCTCACATTCTCAGGAAATCATGAACATGTTCGGAGTGAATTCCGGGTACAAGGTGTTTTATTTAATGAAATAATTGACGAACTGGAAGGGAGTTTCCGCTATATTCACCCTGAATTAGAGGTGAACAAACTTGTTCTTAAGAATGCTATGATTGAATCGACTATAGAACACTTTCGCTATCATAACCGCATTTTTTCCGCTCAGGTCGAAATAATAAAACTAAATTCTCCGCTTCAAGTCCCGGTTTTATCTGATCGGGCAGTATCCGGTGATATTTTTACTGCCGGACATTTTCCCGATTCCGTGGTTGTTCATTATAACCTGACAGATTATAATCCGGTTGTCTCTGATTACATGAAAGGTTCACTGCTCTATAAAAATAATGACCTGATCCTCCTTGATACAAATACTGTCCATATTCAGGGTGCAGATCTATATCTCCTTGGCCGGGTTAATAAACTTTCAGATCTTGATCTTCGCTTCAATATCAAATCATCCGATTTTAATGTAGTACCACTGGATGAGAAAAGCCTTAGCATAAAAAATATGAATATTCAGGGACGGCTAAAAGGAGCGGTTGAGAACCCGGATATTTCTTTTATTTATCTTTTTAATAACGCTTCTTATGACCGGTTTTCTCTTCTTAGAGCCCGGGGCGCTGCTTCAGTAAATCGAATAAGAACAAATCCTGCCGGTGATATATATGTTGATTTTTCAGAACTCTATGCCGGTTCAACACTTTTCGAACAGGGGGGGAGCTTTCTCGAATTTCAGGATGATACCATTCTTGTCAGTTCTTTTAATCTGAGATCCGGAGAAAACCGGATGGAACTGGTTGGCAAATTTACTTTGGACAGTACGGTTATTGTTGATGAATTTGCAGCGAATCTGAAAGGGAATAATTTAAGGATCCGAAATCCTTTTCAGCTTACTGTGAAAAAAGATGCCATAAATAGTTCACCTCTGTATATGACGGTTAACGACGGTTCCCTGAGCGGACAGGGCTGGTGGGACGGTAATAATAATTTTAAATTGACGCTCAAAGGACAAAATCTGAATATTTCAGAGTTGGTTTCCATTCACGAACCGTATACGGGTTTGGATGGTATACTCACATTTAATATCTCGGCTGAAGGAAGTACTGAAGACCCGGACATAAAACTTCAGTTTAATATTAACACTTTTCAATGGCAGGATAATTGCTTACAAAGTATTACAGGGCAAATGTCTTATTCCGATTCAACACTTCTGGTTGACAAAGCGGAAATCAGGCAAAACAAACATAATTATGTTAACACGTATGGCCGTTTCCCTCTTGTTATGAGTATTTATAAGGGTGTGGAGTTTACATTACCTTCTAAAGAATCCTTTACCATGACCACAAGTTTCAATCAGTTTAATCTTGAAAGTATAGAACGGTTAACTGGAAAAAACTTTCAGCTTCAGGGCATTAGTGACGGGATCTTCACTGCCGAGGGATACTATAACGATCCCATAATGCACGTAAATCTCACAACACAGGATGCAGGAATATCCCGTTTCTCTTTTACCAATCTTTTATCTCAACTGAGTTACAGTGATAAAAAGGTTACTATTGACAATATGAATCTGAAAAATGATACGGGACAATATACCATTAAAGGATTTATTCCGGTTGATCTTCGGCTTCAGCCTGTGGAAAACAGGATATCTTCTGCGGATTCACTGTTTGTTCAAATTGACGGAAATGACAGTAAACTATCTTTATTAGAACCCTTTATAAAGATTATCGATGATTCTGAGGGATCATATACTACGTCAGTTGTTATCAGCGGTATTCCCGGTGAATTGAAAAAAAGTGGGTATTTAAAAGCATCGAACGGGATATTGACCATAGCCAATGTTATGAATCCGATTACGAATGTAAATGGTAATATCGAACTGAACAATAATATGCTGAATCTTTCTCTAAAAGGAAATATGGTAAAGGCGGATAACCGTTTATTCCGTATTGTAAGACCGGCGGCTCCCAAAAACAATATCAATATGACGGGAACCATTAAAATTGAGGATTTACTTCACCCTGTTCTTGACCTTAATCTTAAGGGAAACAGTATCTATCTCCATACACTGAATGACAGAATTGAGGCGACCGGTGATGGAGATATCCGGCTGACAGGAAGAGATACTCTCCGGGCTGAAGGGCAGTTCGCCATGAAGGAAGGGCTTCTGAACTTTAATTTCAAACGACCGATCAAGAAACAGGAAAATCCTGACAGGATACGCGAATTCGAATATATACTTGAAATTCCCATCGATAAAAATGTATTTTTGCGAAATGATTTGATTGATGCAGAATTGGAAGGGACCATAGTCCTTGAAAAACGCGCCGGTGAAACTCAAATTATGTCCGGAAATTTATATGTTCGTTCAGGAAAGTTTTATTATTACAGCGCTATATTTGATATTGAATCAGGGCAGATCATCTTTGATCCTTATGCCAACAACATTACCCTGGATTTTCGAGCCGTAACGCCGGTCATGAACGGAACAAACACCGTGATAGCAACTTTAACAGGTGATATTGATAAACCTGCAATTGAACTGAGTGATGAAAAAAATATGTTTATTACTCAGGGAGAAATCATACAGCTTCTCACAACCGGAACAGTGGGAAGCGGGCAGTTTGTGACCGGTGCGGCACAGAATTATCTGGAAGCTGTTTTTGAAAAAGAATTGGAACGGACTGCCAGTGAATGGGGTGGTTTTAACCGTGTGGACCTGAAAACCAGGGGTTCGCTTTTTGAAAATACAAATTTTGACAGTGTTTCCATTCTGCTGGAAAGACGTATTGGAAAAGATCTTTATCTGAGTTATGAACAGGCTCTTAATAATAATAATGCAAACAGAAACATAGAACTGGAATACCGTTTAGACAGGAATTCATCAATTATAGGTGCGGCGGATGATGAAAGTGTCTCATTCTCATACAGAATCCGGTTCCAGTATTAAGGTAAACTGAGTGAAAAAATTTTTATATCCTGCAATCATTCTTTTTCTCCTGTTTATCCCTTCTCTAATTGTGGCTTCGAATTTAAAATTTGATAATAAAGTCGTTAATGAAGTCCAATTCAGCGGTAATGATATTTTTTCCAATCGTCAGCTCACCGCTATGATATCCACCAAATCTTCAGGAATTTTTAGGAAAAGACGTCTTTTCAATTCAAGAGTCCTTATCCGGGATCTGGATGAAATTCAGAGAAACTATTATGCTGAGGGATTTCTGAAATGTGAGATAAGGGATTCGGTTGTTGTTAACGAAAAAGACCATATCTTTGTCTTTATACACATACATGAAGGACCGCGCTTTTATTTGGAACACTTTTCTGTAACGGGAAATACACTGATTTCCGATAAAAAAATCATGTCCCTTTTAAATATAGAATCTGGAAAAGCTTTTAAACCGTATGATTTTCAGCAGGGGCTTCAGGCTGTCAGGGATGAATATAGCAAATTAGGGCGGCCTTTTATAAACATTCAGGAAGATATTGTTCAGGATATTAAAATGGAGATTGATCTTCATATCCTTGAAGATGAAATATACCGGATAAACAATGTTGAAATTACGGGTAACAAGCTGGTTAACGAAAAGACCATCCGCAAAGAGATTATTATAAAGGATAATGAAGTTTTTAATCTGGACCGGATAAAGAGAAGCCGCCTGCATATTTTTGAACTGGGTGCGTTTAACAGCGTGAATGTCATACCGGTAAACAGAAATCCGGACAGTCTGGAAGTGGATCTCAGGGTTCGTGTTTCAGAATCACTGCCTCGCCGATGGGATGCCAATATCGGTGTTCGTCAGGGGAGAATTGCCGAATTAAACCAAACGTACCTTTTTACTCAGGTTGACTGGCTTCATAAGAACATGTTTCACAAGGCCCGGCGTTTTCATATTAAGGGAAATTTTGGAATTATATGGGATCAGGAACAGTTCTTCAGGAAAAGTTCACCGTCTTACGGCGTGGATATGTCCTATACCCGTCCTCGAATTCTCTCCTTGCGATTACCCACAATCTTCAAACTGTATTATAACAAAGATATATACTCCCCTTTTACACAAAATATTGATGAAAACGATGAATTGATTACTACCGGAGCAGAAATATCCTCCCTGTGGAAACTGGAACGCAAACTTCAGGCCGTGGGCAGTTTTTCCATAAGAAGTATTGAAAGTATTTTATCGGAAGAAAAGACTGAAATTCAACGGCGTTTCGCCTTTCAGATCCGCTTCGATAACCGGGATAATTTTCTTTATCCCGGACGAGGGTGGAATCTTGGGGCGGATTTTCAAATTGTTAAAGGTATTTCCGGAAGTCCGACGGATTATTATGGATGGAATACATCTGTCAGCAATTATCTGACGCTGTTTGAACATCTTGTTCTTGCGTCAAGAATTGAAGCAGGACATATAATAAACCGAGCGGAACTTGCTCCTTTGGTGATCATGTATCGTATGGGTACTGAAAACACGGTACGCGGCTGGTCTCAATCCATTGGCCGGGAATTCCTCACACCGGATAAACTCTCGGTTTATGCTGATTATGCGAAGTTACTGGGGAACCTTGAATTCCGTCTGTCCCTGCCTAAAAATTTCGGCATTGAATTCTTTTTGGACGCCGGGCAGCTGGAGAATAAACTCAGCGGACTCGGATCCCCGAGGGATTTATATATCAGCGCCGGTCCCGGGCTTATGTATAAAACATTTATCGGTCCCATACGTCTGGAATTCCCATTTGTAATTCAGGATCCTTCAGGGAGATATCAACAATGGGAACAACCGGAGAGGCATTTCATTATCGCTCTTTTATTTGCTTTTTGATTTCCTTAATATTCGGAACAAAATTAAGGAAGTGAACTATAAAAACCGTATTGTCCGGACATTAACATGAGTGAGAGGAAAATTATGAAAAAAATGCTGCCATTCCTTATGATCCTTACCTTTATTACCGTATCGTGCGACCGGCGGGGGCCTGATCAATTACTGGAAGACGCTGAAGTGAATATTACCCAGAATAAATTTGATGAGGCTATAAAAGATCTTGAAAAACTGGTAAATAAATACCCGGATCACGAAAAAGCCGTACAAACATCTTACCGAATTGCTGAATTGCACATGAATAAACGACAGGATCTGAACGCTGCCATTGTTTCATTTAAAAACGCTGCAGATAAATTCCCGGATTCGGAAGTAGGTCCCAAAGCCTGCTTTATGGCCGGATTTCTGTTAGCCAATAATACGGACAGATTGGATGAAGCTAAAAAAACGTATGAGAAATTTTTGGAAAAATATCCAGATCATGAACTGAAAATAGCTGTTGAGTTCGAACTGGAAAACCTTGGGAAACCTCTGGACAATATTCCCCAGTTAAAACCGATTCTGGAAGACAACGAAAATTTGAGAGACAACAGATCACTTGGGAAATAATATGGATTTTAACATTCAACTTTTGAACAAACAGATTCAGAAAGAGAGTGAGTTTATTGATGATATACTGTCCGAATTACGTAAAGTAATTGTTGGACAGGATATAATGATCCGCCGCCTGTTAACCGGACTTCTGGCTGATGGTCATATTTTACTGGAAGGCGTGCCGGGGCTGGCAAAAACACTAACGGTCAATTCAATTGCCAGAAGTATTAACACGGTTTTTCATCGGATACAGTTTACACCGGACCTTTTACCTGCAGACCTTATCGGAACCCTTATCTATAACCAGAAAGCTTCCTCCTTCGAAGTAAAAAAGGGACCAATTTTTGCCAATATAATCCTCGCGGATGAAATCAACCGGTCTCCTGCAAAAGTACAGTCAGCCCTTCTGGAGGCGATGCAGGAAAGACAGGTGACAATAGGTGATCAATCCTATAAACTTGAGGATCCTTTTTTAGTTCTGGCTACTCAGAATCCCATTGAACAGGAAGGGACCTATCCGCTTCCGGAAGCGCAGGTGGACCGTTTTATGCTCAAAATCCGCGTCAGCTATCCTGAAAAAGATGAAGAGATGAAAATTCTTGAACTGATGACAGGTTCCAAACCTCCCAAAGAAGTGAAAGCGGTTGTCAGTCCGGAACAAATCATCAAAGCTAAAGAAGTAGTCCGGAACATATATGTTGATGAGAAGATTCATACATATGTGACGGATATTGTTTTTGCCACACGCTATCCGGATAAATACGGACTGCCGCAGTTGAAACCGCTTATCGATTTTGGGGCATCTCCCCGGGCATCCATCAATCTGGTAAATGCAGCAAAAGCTAATGCATTTCTTAATCATCGCGGATATGTTTCCCCTGAAGATATTCATGAACTGAGTGCCGATGTTCTCAGGCACAGGATTATACCTTCCTTTGAGGCAGAAGCTGAGGAAATTACTGTAGAAGATATGATTCGTAATGTTTTCGATGTGATACCCGTACCTTAAAAATGCTTTCCGGCGATATTCTTAAAAAAGTCAGACAAATTGAGATCCAAACCCGGCGTGTTGTGAATGAGGTTTTTGCCGGGGAGTATAAATCAGTTTTTCGCGGACAGGGAATGGAATTCTCCGAGGTCCGGGAATACCAGATTGGGGATGATATACGTCGAATTGACTGGAATGTAACAGCAAGGTATTCCCATCCCTATATTCGAATCATGCATGAAGAACGGGAGTTAACGGTTTATTTTGCTGTGGATATATCTTCATCCACCCAATTCGGAACGGCAGAACAACTGAAAAGTGAACTGGCAGCGGAAGTGTGCAGTGTGTTATCCTTCTCAGCGATTCGGAATAATGATAAAGTTGGAATGATCAGTTTTAATGACCGGATTGAAAAATATATCCCTCCCCGGAAAGGGAAAGCCAATGCCATGCGGGTTATCCGAGAAATACTGTTCGGCGAACACCGTGCGGGAAAAACAGATATCAGCAGTTCGCTGGAATACCTTTTTAAAGTAGCCAGAAAAAAAAGCGTGGTCTTCGTGGTCAGTGATTTCTATGAACTTGATTTTAATCAGTCCCTGAAAACCCTGGCCAATAAACATGATGTGATTTTAATTCATATTGTTGATCCGATGGATAGAGCCCTTCCCAAGGTTGGGCTGATTTCATTCAGGGATCCGGAAACCCTTAAAGAAAGGATTGTGGATACGGAAGATCCGATTGTATGTAAACAATATGCCATGAACTATGAGGAACGATGCCAAATACTGGACAAAATGGCAAAAAATGCCAAAGCTGATCTTATAACACTGGAAACCGATCGTTCCTACATCGAACCGCTGACAAAATTCTTCAGAATGAGAGGAAAATTGTTTCATTGATCAAAATAGTTAAATTACTTCTCCCGGTTCTTGTAGCTGCGTATTTACATGCCATGTCCGTTCGTACGGCTGTTCAACCTGAAACAGGACGCATTGGGGATCAGTTTCTTTTTACAGTATCAGTGGAACTTGGTGATGAGTTGCATCTGACATTCCCAAGGATTACAGATCGTATGGGTCCGTTTATGGTCCTATCTCAAAATACAGAATCATCTTTTACGGATTCATTATATAAAAGGGATTTTCACTTTCATCTGTCAGTTTTTGATACAGGTTTTCAGGTTATACCATCTTTTCCCCTGAAAATAATGGATCCGGAAAAGGATAAAGAATTAACCGTTTATACGGATTCAATTATTGTATACATCGAGTCTGTCCTCAAAGAGGCAGTTACGATTCCAGATGTATACGACCCCCTTCCTGTTCCGGTTCTCAATAAGTGGCAGAAAGTTCTTCTGGGCTTTTTGATCCTTTGTACCGGACTGGCTACATACGGTTTTATTATCATTAAAAGGAAAAAAAGAATCACAGAAGAAATTACCGTTCCTGAAATATCTCCCATAGAAATTCTAAAAGAAAATTTGAATAAACTCAGGAATAAATCATACCATCTAAAGGGAGAGTGGAAAGCTTTTTACCTGGAATTAACGGCATATTTAAAAGAATATCTGGAACAGAAATATTTTATACACATCTCCGATTTGCCAGTTTCTGAACTAATTTCTGCTCTTAGAGCTGAGTTGGGTCAAAAATGGACAGACGGGATGTCCCAAATGCTCCAGTTTGCAGATTTGGTCAAGTTTGCCCGTACCCAGGCTTCCACTGAAAAATGTGAAAAGGATATGATAGATGTCCTCAACTGGTGCCTTGAAACAGAAAAACCGGAAATAAGTGATAATTTGAACCGTGTAGATGAGAAATCTCCTTGATTTAATGATTTAAATTTTTAATATTACCTCGCTAAATGAAATATGGAGTCCGGTATGTCCAAAGTATGTGATGTTTGCGGTAAAGGTCCGGTTTACGGAAACAATGTCAGTCATGCTCATAATAAAACACGCCGTCGTTGGGAACCCAACCTTCAAAAGGTCAGAGTTGATGTGGACGGAACAGTCAAACGCCTTAAAGTTTGTACAACCTGTCTTAAATCCAATCGTGTTAAAAAAGCAATCTGATTAAAACCGGGATTAAAAGAATTGAAAAAGGCTCCGAACGGAGCCTTTTTCTTTTGGTTGAGAGTTACCGGACCGAGCCGGTTTATGGGTAGATCTTTATTTATTAACCATTGTTTTTCGTATCCATGCAGGTGTATTAGGATCTTCAAGTTCTTTTGGTGTGATGTTAGTAAAAAGGTCTGCTTGTATGTGTTCATAGGTACCGGACTGTTTTTCAGGTTTTTCACTTTTAGTGAAGGATTCCCTGCTTATAACAGGATTTTCAGTCTGTGACTTTACAACCGGTTTTTGTATAAACGTCATGTCTGTTTTAGGTAAAGTTTTTTCGGCGTCATTGTGATTGAATCCTGTGGCAATTACGGTTACCCTGATAATATCTTTCATGCTTTCATCAACGATCATTCCAAAAATAATATTGGTACCGGATTCTTCACCTGCCTCCTGATGGATAATTTCCGATGCTTCATGGATTTCAGACAGTTTCATATCGGGTCCGCCGGTAAAATTGATCAGAATTCCCTTCGCTCCCCGTATATTGACATTATCCAGCAGCGGGCTTGAAATAGCCATGGACGCAGCCATAACAGCTCTTGAAGGACCGCTGGCTTCTGCTGTTCCAACAACGGCTTCTCCCATATTCTCCATAATAGTTTTAACATCGGCAAAATCCAGATTTATCAGACCTGTTTGCGTGATAAGGTTTGAAATACCGCTTGTAGCCTGGTTCAAAATGGAATCTGCTGTAATCAGTGCATCTTCAGCGCGGGTATCTGAATTAACGATTTCCAGAAGTTTCTGATTTTTAATAACGATCAGGGTATCAGCATGCTTTTTCAGCTCTGCAATTCCTTCTTCAGCACGTTTCATTCGTGAAGGGCCTTCAAAAAGAAAGGGCTTTGTCACAATTCCTACAGTCAGGGCTCCCAGTTCACGGGAAATCTCCGCAATTACTGGTGCTGCACCGGTACCCGTTCCGCCACCCATTCCGACAGTTATAAAAACCAAATCCGCCCCTTCCAGAGCTTTAGCCAGCATTTCTTTGCTTTCTTCCGCTGCGATCCTTCCGGTTGCGGCAATAGCCCCGGCGCCTAATCCACGGGTGTATTCCCGGCCAATTTGAATCTTTATATCGGCCAGGTTGGCGCTAAGTGCCTGAGTATCAGTATTAACAGCAATAAATTCAACACCTTTTAGCTGGCATTTAATCATGCGGTTGATGGCATTTCCGCCGGCTCCGCCAACACCAACCACTTTGATTTTTGCGCTTTGATCTAATGTTTCATCATACGTAATCAGCATAGAAATACTCCTCGGGCTTAAAATAAATTTTTAGCAATATCTGAAACGACTTTTTTCAGCTTACTCCAGATTTTAGAATCACTGTCCTTACGGGTAAGCATCAGTTCGCTTTTCTTATGTTTTTCTGTCCAGTCAAGTAGTCCAATGGCTGTTGAATACTCCGGTCCGTATTCGTTTGTCTCCAAACCTGATAAACGAATAGGATATCCAATCTGGGCAGGTATGAAAAAAATCTGTTCGCTCATCTGGCACAAACCCTTCAGCCTGGAACCGCCCCCGGTGAATACAATACCGGCATGAAGGGATTTAAGATCGGCATATTTACAAATTTCATCCCTTACCATCATTAAAATCTCTTCAATTCTGGCTTCAACATACTGGGACAACTGGAGTGAGTTGAGCTGAACTTCTTTGTTATCACTAAGGGAAGAAACAATGATATCCTGCGGACCGGACTGTTCTGCCAGTAAGGCGGATGCCCAGGCATAGTGTTTTTTAATTCTTTCCGCTTCATGAAAAGATGTCTGAACAATGGAAGCTATATCCTTTGTAATAATGGATCCGCCATAACCGATAACACCGGTATGCCTTACAGACCCATCCTGAAAGACCGTTATATCTGTTGTTCCCCCTCCAATATCCACCAGTGCGACCCCCAGCTCTTTCTGGTCAGAAGAAAGGATGGCTTTGGATGATGCGAGAGGTTCCAGTACAATATCCTGAACATTCAAACCGGTGGACTGCACACTCCTGACCAGATTCTTAACATTGTTAATTGCTGCTGTAACAATATGGGCATTTACTGTTAGACGGGAACCGGACATTTGAATGGGGTTTTTTACACCCATCTGATCGTCAACAATAAACTCCTGGGGAATAACATGAATAATTTCACGGTCTACGCCCAGATTGATATTTCGTACAGACTCCAAAGCCCGGATCACATCACTCTGCTCAACAGGGGAGGATGTGTCACTGCCTGTATTTTTATGGCTGACGGCAATGGTGGAAGATGAATCAAGGCTCCGGATATGATCTCCGGCTATGCCGATTGTAACGGCACTTATTGTGACACCCGATTGTTTTTCTGCTTCGGCAACTGCTTTGATAATAGATTGTTTTGTCTCTTCAATATCTATAACAACACCCCGTTTTAATCCTTTAGACGGCGCCTGTCCAACACCGAGGATTTGATATGTTTTTTCTTCAGGATTATAATTTCCGATCATGGCACAGATTTTTGTTGTACCAATATCGAGTCCTGTTGTAATAATGGGGTGAGTCATGAATTTACCTTCCTGATTTAACAATTACCTGTTTATCATATCTTAAATCTATATATGTATAATTTCTCAATTTATCCCGGTTCAGTTTCCACTGTTTGATAAATGCATCAAGTGTATGAATTCTTTGTTTCAGATCATTCTGTCCCAAATAGATAATTCCACCGGAGCTCCCTGTTTTAATAATCCAGCCCGAGGATTCCTCAGACCAGTTTAACTCTGTTATCATAATACTTATTTCAGGATACTTTTTTCTGATCAGGCTGATTATACCGGCGCCCTGACGAATCTGAGGCTGGCTGACGGTCTTTCCAAAATCCGTTGTAATTATTGAGGGAATACCGGTCAAAACAGGCAAATCTCTGCTGTTTCTTGGTCCCGGCAGTAATATGCCCATGTTGTCAACGGCATAGGTTTCATTCATGTTTATAATAAGGATTGGGATACGTTCACGAATATTAATGATCAAACAATCCGGCAGTCTTTTATATACATGTGCCTGTCGGATAAAGGGCTCTTTTTCAAGTCTTTCTATGATATGGAGAACCGGGATTTTCAGTAGATCAGAACCCAGTTCGAGACCGGTGATATAAATTATCTCTTCTTCCTGCAGCTCATGATTACCGGTAATAATTATTTTATTCAGCATGAATATATTCTGGTATCTCGCATACACAACGGATACAAAAGCAAATACCCCGATCAGGATCAGTATGATAATGTAGGTCAGGTTCATATTTCCCTTAGCAGGGGAGCTCATGTTTCTGAAGTCCTTTGTGTTGTTACGAATTCATTAAAATAATGGGTGATATCACCGGCTCCCATGGCAATTACAACCATATTTTCTTTTATTAAGGGAGCAACTAATTCTGTAAATTTTCTTATGTCATCCAAATAGTGAACCCTGGAAGTGATTTTATCAGCAATCAGATGTCCTGTTATACCGGGCAGGGCATTTTCCCGCGCAGGATAGATATCCGTTATAACTGTTACATCTGCTGCAGACAGAGATTGGGCAAATTCCTGAGCAAAATCACGGGTTCTGGAATATAGATGAGGCTGGAAAATACAGAGTATTTCTTTATCCGGCCAACGGTCCTTTACTGCAGAGAGCGTTTGTTTAATTTCTGCAGGATGATGGGCGTAATCGTCAATATAAGGAATTTGATTAATGACGGCTTTAAGATCAAATCGTCTTTCCACGCCCTTAAAACTTGCAAGTCCATCGTAAATTGCCTGGACAGAAATCCCCAGATTCAAGCATAATCCTGCAACAGCACAAGCATTTAAGACATTGTGCCTTCCCGGAAAAGTAAATTCAAATGGTCCGTAAACGGTGTTGTCTTTGTTCAGTGTAAACCGCGTCTTTTGATCTGTATGTTCATAATGGGAGATCCTGAAACCGGACCCTTCCTCAAATCCGTATGTTGTAACGGGTGCGGTTATCCGGGGAAGTATTTTTTTTATTCCGGGATCGTCACCACAAACAAGTAGTTGTCCCCAAAAAGGTATGGCGTTACAGTACTGAAGAAACGCATCCAGAATATCATCCAGGTCTCTGTAGATATCCAGATGATCTGTATCGATTGAGGTTACGATACCCATTGCCGGTTCAAGTGAAAGAAAAGTACGGTCATATTCATCGGCTTCTATTACCAGATAGGGACCGGAACCGGTGCGTGAATTAGACTTTAGATTTTTATCAATCCCTCCAACAATTAGTGTAGGATCCAGATTTGCCGAGCATAATACGGAAGCCATTAATGACGATGTACTTGTTTTTCCGTGTGTTCCGGCCACTCCGACTGAATAATGACAAAGTTTTACAATTTCCCGAAGGATGGCCGGTCTTTTAATGACCGGAATATTATGCCTTTGGGCTTCGATAATTTCAGGATTATCCTTTTTGACCGCACTGCTGTATACAAGCAAATCCGCATTATGGACATTTTCAGCACTGTGTCCTTTAAAAAAGCGAATTCCCAGTGTTTGAAGGTGTTTGGTTACTGGGGATTCCTGAGCATCGGAACCGCTGATAATAAGTCCTTCGGACACCAGAAATTCAGCGATACTGCTCATGCCGATACCACCGATCCCGATGATGTGAATTTTTTTAATATGTCCGAACAGGTTCTTCAAAAGGCAGATCCTTCATTATGGCTTGAACAATTATTTTTAGTCCGTTTTCAGGGTTTTCAGGATAATGGCTCTCAAGATTTTCCAGAATTTCAGGATGAAGTATGAACTCACGTACCGTTTTATCTACTGAATTATTCCTGAACATATCCTCTGTTATCACACGCGCTACTCCTTTATCCTGAAAGGCAACTGCATTGTGGTATTGATGATTTGCCGCTGCAGACGGAAGGGGTATTAAAATTGCCGGTTTTCTCATACGTTCCAGTTCGGATAGGGTCAGGGCACCGGCACGGGATATAATCAGATCTGAAGCCGAATACGCTGAAACCATATCTTCGATGAAGGGATACAAATGGATATGATCAGAGTCCTTCAAAGATGTTTTAATTTCCTCAAAATTATTCCTGCCTGTTTGCCAGATAATCTGTAATGGCAGTTCTTCAACCAGATCATGAGCAATTTTAATAATGTGATTGTTGATATTTCTGGAACCCTGTGAGCCGCCGAAAATAAATAGTGTTTTTCTGTCAGAGTCAAGATTCCATTTTTTCATGGCTGATTCTTTGTTCTGTTGCTTAAGGGACTGTCTCACAGGATTGGGTGCAAATATATATTGCGTGCCGGCATTGAGGGTTACTTTTGACAGAACATCCTTATAGGCATAAAAAAAATACCGTGTTTTTTTTACAAGAAGTCGGGTTGTTATTCCGGGCCATGCATTTTGTTCCTGAATATAGAGCGGAATTTTCCTGCGGATGGCTTCACGTCCAGGTAATCCTGAAACATATCCTCCGGTAGCAATTACCATATGAGGTTTAATTTCAGAAAAAATTTGCATAACCTTGGAGTAAGATGTCAGTATCCTGAAAGGAAATAGAATATTGTTCAGAATAGCACCTTTATAGAATGAACGTGCAAATCCTTTTATCTCCAGATAATATACTTTTTTGAAAATGCGTTCCGGATGTCTTTCTTTTTCGATACCGTAAGCCGAACCAATATAGTACAAATTCACATTCATATCGGGATATCGGTTATTTATGGCATCTTTTAAACCGCCGGCTATGGCAGCAGCCGGAAAATAATGACCTCCAGTACCGCCTCCGGTCAGCAGGATGTTAATATTTTGTGTAAGATTTCTCAGGATTGTAATTCTCCTTTATAATTCTGAACAATAGTCCCAGGAGGGCTCCGTTAATGATTATTTGAGAGCCGGAATAACTCACAAAAGGCATTGGCAGCCCTGTTACAGGAAAAATACCCACCGTTACTCCGATATTAAACAAAGTATAAAAAATAAGAGATATATTAATACCGAAAACCGCAATTCGTGAAAATGTATCCTTAAGTTCAAAAGAGAGCCGGACAAGGCAATAAAAAACAATCATAAAAAGAGAAATAAAAACTACGGCTCCCAGAAAGCCCCATTCTTCCCCGATTATGGAAAAGATAAAATCCGTGTGTGCTTCGGGCAGGTATAAGTGCTTCAGCATGCTCTTACCCAATCCTGTGCCTAACAGGCGTCCGTTTGCAAGGCTGATCATAGACTGATTAATCTGGTAAGCGTTGCCTGACACGTCCCCGTTACGATCCAGATACACGAGTACACGGCTCCATCGATAATCGGAGATTCTTATATAAATAAAACCCAGAATTGAAACCGGCAGAGCACTGATTGCAAGATGTTTCATGGGAATTCCGCCCACATACAGAATTGTGCAGCTTATGAAAAGAAGAATGAAAGCTGTGGAAAAATCAGGAGCCAGTGCTATAAAGAACACCGGTATGCCCAACATGATCAGAGCAGGGAAGAGGCCTTTTTTAAAGCTCATAAGATCTTTGCCATGAGTGGATAGATACGCTGCAAGGTAAAGAATCATCATGAAACGAACCACTTCTGCCGTCTGAATTGTAATGAAACCGGTTTTTATCCATCTGGCAGGTTCGGACTGACCGGTTAACATATTTTGAATAAAAGGTGTTAACACCACAAAAAGTGTCATTATATACAAGGGGATAATAACTTTGGGAATTTTTCGGTAGTTAATCAGATACAAGGCGGTTCCGGAAAGAAGTGCCATAAACAGCCGTTTTAAATGCTGAAAGAAGTATGAGTTACTGTCTCCGAATTTCTCAAGAGAAATTTGACTGCTTGCTGAAAATAACATGATTGTTCCCAAAAGAATGATCAATCCCAAAGAAATTTTCAGTGAGTAGATATAGTTGGGATATGTAACTGTATTTCGACTCATTTCAACTTTTTAACAATTTCGATGAAGTGTTCACCCCTTTTTTCAAAATTTTCAAATTGATCGAAGGATGAACAACCGGGTGACAGGAGTATTATGTCGCCCTCTTTTGCATTTTCAAATGCTTTTTGAACAGCTTTATCCAGGGTTTTACAGGGTATGATGATATTGGTATCCAATTCAAATTCAATAATCTCTGCTGCTTCTCCAATGGTATAAATATTGGTAATTTGGTCAAGTTGTTCATTCAGGGGAGTAAAGGGAATACCTTTATCCCGGCCGCCCAAAATTAAATGGACCGGTTTTTCAAAACTTTTCAGGGCAACAACGACTGAATCCACATTGGTGGACTTTGAGTCGTTATAAAAAAGGACTCCGTTTTTCTTGTCCACGTATTGCAGCCGGTGTGGAACGCCGCAGAAGGTTGTAAGAGATTCGGTAACGCCGGCAGATGAATCCAGAAACGATGCTGCCGCAGAGAAAGCACTCATAATATTGTATTTATTGTGTATGCCCGGAAGGGGTATTTTGGAATCTTCAATCTGGTATTCTGCATTTTTAATTTTAAAATTAAAGTACCCGCCTTCAAAACTGCAGATTCGTTCAGGATTCTTTTTCATGGTAACTGGTATGATGCGGGATTTAGCTGTTGAGTATTTAACAATATTCGGATCATCGATATTAATAACTGCAATTCGTTCTCTGGATTGATGATTGAAGACATTCATCTTTGCCTGAATATAATCTTCAAAAGACCGGTATCTGTCAAGATGATCCGGTGTAAGATTGAGGAGAACAGCAGTATGGGGAGAAAACAGCTGTATGTTTTCAAGTTGAAAGCTGCTTACTTCCAATACGTAGATTGGATGTCTGTCCGTGTCAATAGACTGGTAGAGCGCTTCGGAAAAAGGATAACCGTTATTGCCGCAGGCTACTGCATCCAATCCGGCTTTTTTCAGAATATCGGCGGTCAGTTCGGTTGTTGTGGTTTTACCGTTTGAGCCGGTGATTGCGATAGTGGGTGTGTCGGCAAACCAGAAAGCCACCTCGATTTCCGAAACAACCGGTACATTGTTCCAGCGCAGTTGGTCGGCAATTTTTGCCCGTGTTGGAATACCCGGACTGATGACGGCAAAATTGGCATCGAATAATTGTTCGGAATGGACACCGAATTCATATTCAATATCCCATTCCTTTAACTGATTCACCAATTCAGGTGTTTCAAGATCCGGATTGTTTTCACTCAAAATCACTTCGGAACCCCGGGATTTCAATAGGCGGGCAACTGCAAGTCCGCTTCTCTGAGCTCCCAATACAACGACTTTTTTTCCTTCAACATAAATCATGGTAATCACCGTATTTTAAATGTGACAAGACTAATGAGGGCAAACATAATTCCCAGGATCCAGAAGCGGATTACGACTTTACTTTCATCCCATCCTTTTAACTCGAAATGGTGATGAAGGGGAGCCATCCTGAAAACTCTTCGCCCAACCCCGTATTTGTTTGCTGTATACTTAAAAAATAGTATCTGAATCATAACACTAAAAGCTTCAATAACAAAGACACCGCCTACAAGAAATAATAGAAATTCCTGTCTTAAAATTACTGCTATGGTACCGATAACGGCACCATACGTTAAAGAACCCGTATCTCCCATGAATATTTGTGCAGGCCGTGCATTGTACCATAAAAACCCTGTAAATGCACCCAGCATGGCTGCCAGGAAAATGGTTATCTCTCCTGCTCCGGGCATGTAGATAATATGTAAATAGGCACTAAAATCCACACGTCCCGTAATATAACTGATTGCAGCAAATACCATAGTGGTTATAGCCAGTAAACCAGTGGCCAGTCCGTCCAGCCCGTCTGTGAGATTAACTGCATTGGATGAACCGGTTATGACAATTATAACAAAGGGGATATAGAAAATACCCAGGTTTACCACAATATCCTTAAAAAAGGGAATTGTTGTGGCAGCATGGATTTCAGGGTTTTCCGGGAAGAAATAAAGAAATGAAGCAACTCCCAGCCCCAGTAGGATCTGACCGGAAATTTTATACCGTGCGATTAAGCCCTTTTTTAATTTTTTATATACTTTCAGGTAATCATCAATGAATCCCATGATACCTGTCCAAACAAGTGTAATGAGTAAAATCTGAATATAACGGTTGCTGATATCGGTCCATAATAAAACGGGTATTAATACTGATCCATGTATCATAAGTCCGCCCATTGTAGGTGTCCCGGATTTTTTCAAATGGGATTCCGGTCCTTCATGACGGATGGTTTCACCGATTTTGTGCTTTTGCAGCAGACGGATAATATAGGGACCGAAAATAAATGTGATAACCAGTGCCGTCAATGCAGCGGCTGTGCTCCGAAATGAGATATATCCCAGTACATTCAGCCATGTTATATACTTTTTTAGTGGATAAAGAAAGAGATAAATCACGATGTTGCCCCTTTAGTAAGATCATTTACAACTCTTTCCATTGCCATACCTCTTGACCCTTTGACATAGATTATATCACCCTCTTTTTGAATAGATTTCAACGTTGCGTTCAAAGCCTGTATTGAATCAAAATGTATAGCATTCGTCATATCCAGTGTTCTGGCCATGCGAATGGTGTTCAGCGTTTCAGGTCCATAACAGAAAAGATAATCAATTCTGGAGGATGCAATCTGAGCACCGATGTTTTCATGACTCAGACGGCTGAGTTCTCCCATTTCCAGCATATCACCAAGGATCAGGATTCGTTTTCCTCCAGGTTTCATTTCATTCAATATCCTAATGGCTATACTAACCGATAAGGGATTGGCATTGTATGTATCATTGATAATTGTTACACCATCCTGATTAATGATGTTTCCCCTTCCTGCCGGAGGTTCAAATTCCTCCAGTCTGCGTTTTATCTGATTTGCAGGAACGTTCAATGTAACGGCTATGGCACATGCTGCGAGAGCATTTTGAGCGGCACCGAATCCTAATGAACGTAAGTAAATGCGGGTTCCTTTATAATCAAGGATATAGCGCCCCACTGAGTCAATATCAAAAATTGTCATGGTAACGGCAGCGGGCCTTTTCAAACTGTATGTTATCCGGTGGAATTTCTTTTCGGGATATTCTGCGATCAGGGGATCATCCTGGTTGATAAAAATGATTCCGTCTTCTTTGGTATGATTGAAAAGTTCAAATTTTCCTTTCTGAACATTTTGCAAGGATCCGAAACCCTCAATATGAGCTTCTGATATGGATGTAATCAATGCATAATCCGGCTGTACGATTCTGCAAAGATCAGCAATATCACCCTGGCGGCTTGCTCCCATTTCAAGAACTGCATATTCGGAATCCTGACGGATGTCTAGTATAGATATGGGAAGGCCTATCTCATTGTTGAAATTTTTTCTGGATTGGGACACATTGTATGAACCTGATAATATATGAGCTGTCAATTGACGGGTTGACGTTTTACCTGCACTGCCCGTTATTGCAATAATCTTTGTCTTAAGCTGTAAAGCCTGAATTTTTGCAAGTTCCCTGAGTCCTTTCAGACTGTCGGGACATATGATCAGGGGATATTTCCTCAGATTCGGATTTTTATTGAGTTTATCCTCGCTTATAAGAGCTGCCTTTGCGCCTTTTGATATGGCTTCAGCTATAAATTCATGTCCGTCTGTCTGCTCTCCCTTTAATGCACAAAATAAATCTCCCTGATTTATCTCGCGTGTATCGATCGAGACTCTGTCAAAACTGTCTGTCTTGACATTATGGAGTGTAAAATAGGATGATTTGGATATTGTTTTAATTTTCATTTTTTTTCCTCCAGGTCATTACGGTTTCTTTATCATTGTAGGGAATTTTTTTTCCGTTGATTTCTGTATATGTTTCCGCTCCCTTTCCCAGAATAAAAGTAAGATCCTGAGATTCACTATTTAACAGAGCATGTCCGATTGCTTCAGTTCTGTTTTGGATTATTACAATGTTGTCACTGTTTTTCATTCCTTTCAGAATATCCTGAATAATTGCATCGGGATTTTCGAAGCGGGGGTTGTCATTGGTCAGTATAACTGAATCTGCCGAATCCTGAACTATGTGTCCCATATCCGGCCTTTTTGTCAAATCGCGGTTTCCGCCACATCCGAATACAACAGTCCTTTTCCGGTGCGGAACGTCTGCCATGGATTTAAGGATTTTTTCGATGGCATCCGGTGTATGGGCAAAATCAATGATCACGGTTCCGTGGAATTTTGTCTTAATGATTTCCATTCGGCCTGGGATTGTATTCAGATCACTCATATCGAGTGTATCAATGCCGGTTTCGGGATGGTATTCTCTCCATACCGCGACTGCCTGTAACAGGTTGTATGCGTTAAACAGTCCCATTAAGGGTGTAGAAACGGTTATTGATCCGTATGGACTTTCAATTACGCCATTTAAACCGTGAGTTGTCAGATTTAGAAGCGAATAATGATAATCCGACAAAGGATTCTTTAAAGAGCAACTGATTTTATTACAGTTCAACGCTGTGAATAACTGGTTGCCATATGCATCATCCGTGTTAATGAATGCTTTACCGTTTTTCTTCAGTTGATTGAAAAGCTCGGCCTTTGAAAAGAAATAAGCATCCATTGTGTGATGAAAATCCAGATGATCCTGAGACAGATTGGTGAAAACGGCTCCGTCAAACAAAACATTTTCAACCCGGTACAGATCAAGTGCAATACTTGACACTTCCATTGCCAGTGATTCAATGCCTTGTTGTGAACAATAGTCGAATATGCGGTGAAGTTCACTGCTTTCCGGTGTGGTTCTTTCACTGATCCCGGGTATGGTAAACTCAGCATTGAAGCCTAAAGTTCCCAGAGTGGCTGTTTTTAATCCGGATTTCTTTTCCAGATACGAAATCAATTCGGTTAACGTGGTTTTACCATTTGTGCCAGTAATACCTGTCAGTTTAAAGGGGAGGGTTGACGTGTTGTAAAAAGCCTGTGCTAAAAATGCCAGCATTTTTCGTGAATTGCTTACCGGAATTATGTGAATATTCCGGTGAACGATCGTTTTTTCACAGATAACTGCTGAAGCGCCCCGAGATACAGCTTTAAGAATATATTCATGACCATCAGTTTGAAAACCCTTAATTGCAACAAACAGAGATCCTGGTTTAACTTTTCTGGAATCGTATTCAATACCGGTGATCTCCGGGTCACTGCCCTTCACATCATAGTTAATTCCGGATAATGTAAGTAACTGGCTTAGTTTCATCGCTTTTTTCCGGTAAACAGTATACATGAACTTCCCCTGGCAAGGGATTCCCCCGGTAGCGGATCCTGTTCAATAATAAATTTATCACTGCCTTTGATCTCATAATTCAATGATAGTTTTGACAAAATATGCTGGGCATTTTTCACGGTCATGCCGCGGACATCAGGTATTTTGACGGATATACTTAAATCCATGGATCCTCTGGAGTGTACAATGCTCCGGGTACGGGAAGTTATTTCATCTTCCTTTTCCATGCTGTTGCTTTGGATAGTATTGCCGGTACCCAGACTGGCTGACAGAGGATGAAAAACAGGTCTTATTCTGGATTCTGCATCGGCAATCTGTTTTTCTGCAGGGCGTACCCATTCATAAAGGTTAATAAAGTCGGTTGTGTTAATAATTCGTGTAAAAACCTCTTTAACGGTTGGAGCGGCACAGGCACTACCCCAATGCTTACCATAGGTGGGACTGTCTAAAGTGATCCCACAGACAAGTACCGGTTTGTTTGCCGGGAAGAAGCCGATAAAAGAGGATATGTATTGACTGTGGGAATATGTCCCATCAACAACTTTTTGGGCGGTTCCGGTTTTCCCTGCAACCCTGTAGCCTTCAATATAAGCATTGACTCCTGTTCCTTTCGTGACAGTTTCTTCTAGTATCTCTCTCATGACTGTTGCCGTTGATTCAGTCATAACCCTGCGGATTACACTTACTTTACCTGAATACATCTGTTCATTATCCGGAGAATAGGCAGATCTGATAATCATAGGCTGTAAAAGCCTTCCATTGTTTGCAATAGCACTGAAAGCCATTGCCAATTGAAGGAGGGTTGTGGTTACGTTATGCCCCATCGCTACTTGTGTGGATGAAATCTTTTTCCATTCAGATGCAGGTCTCAGGGTCCCCTGAACTTCTGCCGCAGGGAACAGGCCTGTTTTTTCTCCAAATCCCAGTTGTTTGGACATGCTATAGATGGCTTCATCCCCTTCAAGCTGAGCAATTTTCCCGATACCGATATTTGATGAATGAACGATAACATCTTTAAGACTTAACCATTCATTTTTCTTAGTATCATGAATTGTTCTGCCCAGGTATTCCCATTTACCTCCTTCACAGTATACCATACTGTTTAGTGTGAAATTTCCGGATTCAAGTGCGGCTGCTGCGGGAACAATCTTATAGACAGAACCGGGTTCGAATGAATCGGATATCACCCTGTTTCTCTTATGCTCCGGCGGTTCATTGCCTGCATTGTTGGGATTAAAATTTGGCCAGGATGCCATACCCAGTATTTCTCCCGTATTGGGATTTATAAGAATACCCATGCCGCTTTCGGCGTCATAGGTCCGGACAGCCTTTTCGATCTCTTCTTCCAGAATGGTCTGGTAATCAATATCTATAGTCAGAAATATATTTCCGCCGTCTTTTTTCGGAGAACCGTTTATTCCCTGGGCGGAGACTCTTCGGCCTTTTCTGTCATACTGAACCTGTTCCCAGCCCTCTTCTCCGCGGAGTGTTTCATTATACAGGTGTTCAATACCGGTAATTCCTTCTCCGTCCCAGCCCACATAGCCTAGTATATGACCGGCAATGTCACCATAAGGGTATTGTCGAAGCAATTTCTTTTCAATGCGGACACCTGTCAGGTTCTCTTTAATAAGTTCTGAACCTTTGGATAAGGGTACATTTTTTCCCAGAATATAGTATTTACGTTTTGATTCAAAAATTCGGGCATAATAGGATGGTTTTTCCCCAAGACAACGGCTCAGGGTTTTAAATGTTTGTTCAGGATTGGCAATGTCTGTATAGCGGGCACCGATTTCATAAACAATTGAACTGTTAGCCAAAATTCGGTTGTTTCTGTCAAAGATTATACCACGGTTCGGAGTGATGATATTTTTTCTCAGTGCTTGTGTTTCAGCAAGGTTCCGGTAATGGTAAACGTCCAGAATTTGAATTTCCATCAGTTTGAAAACTATGACAAAAAAGATTCCGAAAATAAAAACGGAAACCAAATAAGTTCTTGCTATGAATTGGCTGGTAATGTCTTTTTCCTGTTTCACTCGATGACCACCACATCAATTCCGGGTTGTGTATTAACCATTCCTAATTGCTGTCTTGCAATTTTTGTTATTCTGTCTGCCCTGGACAGACGGGCGATTTCACTGTCAATGTCTATGATGCTTTGTTGAATACGGGTGATATTATTCCGAATTGCATCTACCTTATACTGGGTTTCTTTGATTTCATTCATCATATAAAGGTGAAGCAAGGGCCAGATGGTAAGGATCAATACTGCCATGGCTAATAGGAATCCCCAGCTTCCAATTAACTGTGAGGCGGAAGAATCCGGTGAAAAAAATGATTGTCTGCGTTTCTGTTTTACAGTTTTCGTAAACACCTCAATCGAGCACTCCTGCTTCTTGGATTCATGTCCTGTTCCTTCTGCGAAGGTTCAAGAAATTTTTTTATAACCAATTCAGCCTGCTCCTGATGATTACATGTGCAAACCGCATGTTCCGGCGGACACACGCAACCCGTACATAACTTTTTGAAAAAAGTCTTCACAATCCTGTCTTCAAGTGAATGATATGAAATGACAACAATCCTTCCGTTCGGAGCCAGACATTCAAATGCATCGGATAAGCCTTTTTTTAACACATCCAATTCATGGTTTACGGCTATGCGGAATGCTTGAAAAACCCTTGCAACTGATTTAATCTGATAGGGGCCGTGTATGGTTTCCCTGACTGTATTGACCAGATCAGATGTGTATTGATAGGGCTTTTGGGCGCGTTTTTTTATGATTTTATCGGCTACAGATCCTGCATACCGCTCTTCTCCGAACTCCTTGATAATTCTTTTCAGTTCTTCCCGGCTTTCATGATTGATAATCTCTGAAGCTGTTCTGGAAAGAGAAGGGTCCATCCGCATGTCCAGCGGACCTTCGTTCATAAAACTAAACCCTTTATCTCCGTTGTCAATTTCAAGGCTAGACAAACCCAGATCAAAGAGAATCCCGTTTACTGGAAAAAGGTCTAAACGGTTAAGCTCAATTTTTATTTGTCTGAAATTATTATTGATGAACTGAATATTATTGAAACACTTTAGTCGTTCTTTGGCTATTGTTATGGCATCCGGATCTACATCAAAACCGACAACTCTGCCATTGGAAGACAATTGGTTCAAAATGACTTCTGAATGGCCACCCAGTCCAAGGGTTGCATCAACATAAATTCCCTGATTATCCGTTACCAACAAATCTACAGATTCATGAAGCAGGACAGGATTATGCCTGTAAACCGTCATTGATATTTAACCTCCGGCTTATAGCAGGATATCGTTCGCTAATGTCGTAAAGTCTTCTAAAGACAGAGAGTGACTTTCTTCAAAGGACTCAAGAACACCGGGATCCCAGAGTTCTATTTTGTTGAGAGTCCCTACGATCATTATATCCCGGGTAATACCGGAATACTCCATCAGAGCCGGTGTCAGAATGATACGTCCCTGAGAATCCAGAGGACATTCTGTGGCAAAACGCGTGATCTGACGAAGGAACAGCCGGTGAGTCTGTTTGATCGATGACAATTTTTCGGTTAGTTTCCGGGTCATATCCTGCCAATAGGGCTCGGGATAAACCAGTATACAGGGATCGTCAATCCCTCTGGTTATGACCATTGATGATATGCCGGCATCATATAATTTTTTTCTGAAACGTGAAGGGATATTGATCCTGTTCTTCGAATCAACGGAATAGGGATACTGTCCGATAAAATCAATATGCATCCGCCGGTTATCCTTCTTTTGAACTCTCAACCCATATTAAGGGAAAACCACCCACTTTCTCACACAATGATACACAATGGCATAGATTAAATCAAGAAAAAAGTTGAGTAATTGTTTTACTATTTTCTTTTTTATTCTGAAAAACATAAAAAAACGAATTATCTATGAGACTGAATTTTTCTTCTTTTGAATACTTCTGTAATTCAGGATTCATATTTTGTAATTTCCAACCATGAAATTTCGGGTAATTCTTGCTACTGCAGCCATGACTTTTCTTGCTTCTTTTACTACAATCGCCGGTAAACAGGCTGCGCTTGAAGTTGATGTTTTTGCCATTGTTTATCTCAGGTATATTCTGGCCTTTTTTACACTGAGTCTGATTTTGTGGTTCAGGCAGACGAAGGTGAAAATAGACCGGGGAGACTGGAAATCCTTGTTCTTTCTTATGTTGACCGGAATTCTTTTAAATCAGAATTTTTTTGTAATCGGTTTGCGTTACACAATTCCCAGTCATATCTCACTTATATATGCCACAACTTCCGTCTGGGTCATGGTTTTAAGCTGGATAGCGGGAAAGGGACATCCGAATAAGAAGCAGATCTATGCATCAATGCTCACTGTTGTAGGTGTGGCTGTGGTGATTGGCAGCAGTTTGCTTGTCTTTAACAGGGAACTCTTTATCGGGGATATTTATATTCTCGGTGCAACGTTAAGCTGGGCATCCTATACGGCTTTCGGGAAGAAAATGGTTCACAAATACGGTCCCATACAAACGACTTTCATTGTCCTGTGTGGTGCTGTTATTTCATATTCTCCCATTGGTATACCCCGGGTTTTTTCTGTTGAGTGGGCACAGGTATCCATGCTTGCTTTTTTAGGTATTGTTTATATGGGGCTTTTTACCAGCGGAATATCCTATGTTCTTTACTATTATATCCTGAAACATCTGGAAGCTCCCCATCTTGGACTGATGGTATCGGCTCAGCCACCCACAACCGTAATATTAAGCATTCTTGCAGGGTATGAAATTCTAAAGCTTAATACGGTTCTCGGGATTATCCTCATCGGAGGCGGCATTCTCCTTGCAAGCCGTGGGAATACAGTATCCATTCCTTCAATGAGTAAAAGCAGAAAATCGGTTTGATACTTTTTTTATAAGAATTAAATTTGCAAGCTAATGCAGCCGTGGTGGAATTGGCAGACACGCCAGATTTAGGATCTGGTGCCGAGAGGCATGGGAGTTCAAGTCTCCCCGGCTGTACGATGATAGTAAGAGTGAACGAATAGGGGAGAGGTACGCGGGGGTACGATTGAAATAATGGAAAAGCTCCTGTTGCCAGAGTGGAGTGTTATCCTGAGCAAAGTCGAAAGATCAAGGCAACCAAATTATATAAGCTGTTGCCACATCATTTAAACCAAAAGTTTTTTGTGCTTTTACTTGAATTCCAGATAAAATGGTGTATCATAGATAGTTTTTCACTAATTGATGATAAATAATATAAACTTGCATTTTTTCGGATGTGGAATTCTTTTATCCCCAAGGGAGTATAAAAATTAAAATATTTCTATATATTATCATTAATAATTAATAATAACTGTTACCTGTTTAATGTTCTAATCTATGAACCCATGAACCTATGCCGGAGCGAAGTGATGGTCCCGAAATCCACCGATAGGCGGTGCATCGGGATACACATAGATTTATGAACAATTAAACAGCGAATAAAAGAACCTAAACTCTAAAAGAAATTATATGTTAATCCAATTGCCAGTGCTTCTTTTATTTGCCGTTTAACATGCAAATCCCGGTCATAAAATAACCGGAATGAAAGATTTACATTTAAATATTTATTGATCGTTGCCGTCAGTTTATTATCCCAGTCCACATCAACGGTATTCAAAGCGGAAAAATCTGTAAAAAGTATAAGCTGGGATGTTATCAGAAGATTGTCGGAAAAAGAGAGCTTCAGATCCGTGACTGATTCCATACCGAAATCTACTCGTGATTTCTCAATTTTATCTGCAGTTTCAGAATTGTTTGTGTAACGGCTCGCATGTTTAGATGCAAAACTTTCTTTCAATGATGCCCCCAGCCGGGTAGTAAAATTATCTTTCCACATGTATCCCATTCCAACACTTTGAGTGAAATAGCCCGGATCCATGAATGCAGATATTTCTGTACGGGTTGTATCTGTATACGAATAACCTTTGGCGAACTGAGTCCTGGCTGTCGCTGCCGCATAAGGACTTACCTGAAATCCAAGTTTCCGGGTGTATACTGTTTCCAGACGTATTTCGTCAATTGCTTTACGGGAATCTGTTTTTCCGATTTTTGATTTACCGAAATTAACAAGCCCCGTACTCCTCCATTTAAAATTTTCTTTTTCCTGTGTTGCTTTTCCTGCCAGATTGAATTGCCAGGCCCAAACATTTTCCCCGCCTTCAACCCAATTGTCCAATGCCACCTGGCTGATATTAAGATTGCCTGTTAATTCATAATTCCAGGCCTGCGGCTTTACATTTTCCTGAGCGGTGAGGATAGATGTTAAGGTGATGATGCAGGTTAGGATAAAGATGATCTTCTGCATATTTTTTCTCCTTCTTGATGAATCTAAACATAAGTTAAAAAGATTACTAAACTGAATCAGCTATTCTCAGAATAATACTTTAAATTATCAAAAAATAATTGAGGGAAATGAAACTTTCAAAGATTTTATAAATTATTGTAAATAAAGGAATTATATATATTATTCTTCCCAATACTTGTAAAGATAAACACCAGCAAAAGATTTTTTTTAAAAGATAAAAAAAAAAGAAAAATTTTTTATAAATGTGAAAAATTCTGCGTAATTTGTGTTGTTGGAATGAAAAATAAAGTTATAAAAAAACATAACACAAAAGGGAAAATGAGATGAGAAGAGACATGATACAAGATGATGATGACGTTCCACTTGAAGAGGAGCCTGGCGGCTCGCAAACATCCGATGAAGACGTTGCGAAACAGCCATCTGCTGTTTCTTTTTTTTATAAACGATTTTTTCCGGATTCCTGTCCGGCAGACCATGAGGATTGGAAGTGGCAGACCCGGAACAGTATCAAAGATATTAAAAGACTGTCCGAAATTTTTACCCTGAGTGATGAGGAACTTTCAGCTTTTAGTAACAGCGGTGTTTCTCTTCCGGTCAGGATCACGCCATATTATGCATCCCTCATGTATGGCAAAGCAGTTGATTATCCTCTTCGAAAAACCATGATTCCCCGGAAGGATGAACTGACAATCAGCTTCGGAGAAAGCGGCGATCCCCTGTGTGAAGATCATATGACGCCTGTCCCGAATATTGTTCACAGGTATCCGGACAGGGTATTGTTTTTGGCTACTGAATTTTGTGGAGCATATTGCCGTTATTGTACCCGCCATAGACTTGTAGGCCAGGATCATGACGAATACCGCTTTAATGCTTTATCCTGGGATATGGGGATAAAATATATAGAATCGCATCCTGAGATCCGTGATGTGATTGTTTCAGGCGGTGATCCGTTAACACTTGATGACTTTAAGATAAATATTCTCCTGTCTCGTTTGCGGGCAATTCCTCATGTGGAGATTATTCGTATCGGTACAAAAGTCCCGGCTGTACTGCCTCAGCGGATTACACCAAGATTAATCGATATTCTCAAAAAGTATCATCCGCTCTATATGAGTCTGCATTTTACACATCCGGATGAAATAACGTCCGAAACAACCCGGGCCTGCCGATGCCTGGCTGATGCAGGTATACCCCTGGGGAGCCAGACAGTTCTCTTGAAAGGGGTTAATAATGATTATCATGTTCTGAAAGATCTTTATCATAAACTTCTGATGATACGGGTTCGTCCCTACTATCTCTATCAATGTGATCCGGTTGCCGGTTCAGCCCATTTTAGAACAACGGTGCAAGAAGGGCTTGACATTATGGCTCATCTGCGGGGTTTTACCAGTGGTTATGCCGTGCCAACCTATGTAATTGATGCCCCCGGCGGTGGAGGAAAAATTCCAATTTTACCGGATTATGTTGAAGGACGGGATGGTAACTATCTGTATTTAAAGAACTTTGAGAATAAGTCTTTCAAATATCCCGATCCATCCCATAAAACAGATTAACACAATATTTAATACTGAGAGAAAAATGAATATTGGATTTACTTATGATCTGAAAGATGATTATTTGAAGCTGGGTTACAGTGATGTGGATGTGGCAGAATTTGATTCAATCGAAACGATTGAAGGAATAGAAAAAGTCTTACTTAAACAGGGCTATACAGTTGACAGAATCGGCTCTTTTAAGTCACTGATCACAAGGCTTTGTCGGGGAGATTCATGGGATCTTGTCTTTAATATTGCTGAAGGTGTGCATGGTATAGGCCGGGAAGCACAAATCCCGGCTGTTCTGGATGCTTATAAGATACCCTATGTTTTTTCCGATCCTCTTGTGTTCTCTGCAACACTCCATAAAGGTATGGCAAAACGGATCGTGAGAGATGGCGGGGTTAAAACACCTGCTTTTTATATAGTAAGATCGCTGGAAGATATATGCGGCGTACATATGAAATATCCGCTGTTCGTTAAACCTTTGTCAGAAGGTACAGGAAAAGGAATCAGTTCTAACTCTGTCATTCATTCCCCGGATGAACTTTCACTTCTTTGCGAACAATTGCTTCTGAAGTATGATCAACCCGTGCTTGTGGAAAGATTTTTACCGGGCCGTGAATTTACGGTTGGTATTACCGGCTCAGGTAAAAAAGCCCGGGTTATAGGTGTTATGGAAATTTGCTTTAAACAAGAAGCCTCGTCTGAAGTCTATGGTCTCTATAATAAAAAAAATTATAAAAAATTTATTGAATATTCTGTTCCGGAAAAGGATATGGCAGATAAATGTTCTTCAGTTGCTCTTCAGGCTTGGCGGCTTTTGGAATGCAGAGATGGTGGCCGAATTGATCTGCGTAACAATGAGGAAAATGAGCCTGAATTTATCGAGGTTAATCCGCTGGCCGGGCTCCATCCCATCGAATCCGACCTGCCCATTCTTGCACGATTGAACGGAACATCGTATGATGAATTAATATGCCAGATTATGGAATCTGCCCTCATAAGGTTAACGAGTGAATGCAAGCATGAATAATAGGATAGTATTATTACACCAGCAAATTGATACGGATGCCTCTCCGGACGAACAGGATGTGCTTGTTCAGGCACGCAGTATAGGCCGTGTTTTGGAAAAAAAAGGATGGTCTGTTTACAATGTGGCCGCTGATATTCGTTTAAATTTTATGGATTCAATAAAGAAATATAATCCCGGACTTGTTTTTAATCTGGTCGAAACCTTTGATAAATCCGGCTTGAAATCCTCTCTGATCCCGCTTCTGCTCAATGCATACGGTTTTCACTATACGGGTAATTCATCTCAGGCAATCTATATCACATCAGATAAGATGCTGACTAAAAATATTTTGCATATTCACGGACTACCGACCGAAAAAGCCTATATCAGGCCTGTTAGCAAATTTATGGAAAAAGGACTCTATATTTTCAAACCCCAAAGTGAAGATGCCTCTGTCTGTATTTCTGATGACAGTATTCGGAATGTGGAAAATTATCCGCAGGCGGAAGAATGGCTTGAATCTCTAGAAATACATTATAATATGCCATTTATGTGCGAGAAATTTATTTGGGGTCGGGAGTTCAATGTATCTGTAATCGGTGTTAATGGTAAGCCCAGAGTGTTTAGACCTGCTGAGATCGTTTTTAACGGCCTTGAAAATCCGTACCGGATTGTTGATTATGCCGCCAAATGGGATGAATCGTCACTCCGGTTTCAAAACAGTGTACGAACCTTTTCATTTAATCCTGACGATAATTTGCTCATCCATTCTTTGATAGAGCTTGCTGAAAAATGCTGGCATGTCTTTCAGCTCTCCGGATATGCCCGGGTGGATTTCCGTGTTGATAAAAATAAGAATCCTTGGATTTTGGAAATCAATGCCAATCCATGCAGTTCACCGGACAGTGGTCTTGTTGCGGCAGCTCAGAATGAAGGCATTTCCTATGAAGATTTAATTAACATTATACTCAATGAGGCTACCCATGAAAATCAGGGATGTCATTCTGTCTTCTGATTTATATTATGTTCAAGACATTTTAGAATCAACCAAGATGTTTCATGATTTTGAAATCGCGACGGCTTTGGACATTTGCCGTGAAGGACTCTCCGAGGGTCCGGATTCCGGATATTTTTTCCTGTTTGTTGAAGAAGAAACAAGCCATCCGGTCGGATTTGCCATTTACGGTCCCGTTCCCTGTACAAAAAAACGTTATGATCTGTACTGGATTGGTGTACAGCAAAATCAACGAGGTAAGGGCCTGGGCAAAGAATTGCTGAAAATGTGTGAAGAAAAAATCCGGTATTTGGGAGGCGAAAGGATCTATGTCGAAACATCCACCCGGGAAGAATACAGTCTAACTCAACAATTTTATCTTAAAAACGGCTATCATATCGAATCGGTTCTTAATGATTTCTATGAGGACGGAGACGGTAAAATTATTTTTTCGAAACGGTTTTATTAATCTAAGTATCTCTTTTTCAGAAAGCTTTTAGTCAAATTCGATTATTGGTCTCTATTCCTGCCTATTTTCGGTCATTTAGTTTATATGCAGATAATCCTTGAAAATAAAAGAAAATATTATTATATTGATATGTTAAACGGCTTTGAAAACAATAGCATGGTATTTGCATAATTAATGTTCCAATGAACATTGTGGATATATTCAAAGGAGAGAGCTTATGAATATTTTCAATAAGCATCAGCAGGAACTTGCGGGTAAAATTTCCAATAATGTTGAGTTAAAAAATTGGCGTGACTGGAAATGGCAGTTGCGTCACTCTGTTACGGATATAGATACATTTGAGAAATTGTTAGGGATAACTTTCAGTCCGGACCAACGTAAAACACTGGATGAAACGGTCAGCCGTTTTCCTCTTTCGATTACACCGTATTATTTATCCTTGATTGATACGGATGACCGGGAGAATGACCCGGTATGGATGCAGTCTTTTCCAAGTCCTTCGGAATTGATGCATGCACCCTATGATATGCCGGATCCTCTGGCGGAAGATTCGGATAGTCCGGTGGAAGGTATAACGCATCGTTATCCGGACAGGGTGTTGTTTCACATTAGTAATATGTGTTCAATGTATTGCCGCCACTGTACACGCAAACGTAAAGTCGGGGATGTGGATTCCATTCCGAACAGGAAACAAATCCAAAAAGGAATTGATTATATCGCCCGGACTCCGGTGGTAAGGGATGTGCTTTTATCAGGTGGGGATCCCTTTCTGTTGAGTGATGATTATCTGGACTGGATATTATCTGAATTAAGAAAGATTGAACATGTGGAAGTGATTCGTATCGGGACACGAACACCGGTTGTCCTGCCATACAGAATTACGGATGATCTGGTAACAATGTTGAAAAAACATCAGCCGTTATGGATAAATACACATTTCAACCACCCCCGTGAGGTGACGGCGTCTGCTAAGGAGGCTTTACGAAAATTAGCTGACGGCGGATTTCCCCTTGGGAATCAGTCTGTACTTCTTGCAGGAGTGAATGATTGTCCGCGGATTATGCGGCAGCTTGTTCATAAACTGGTTAATAACCGGGTACGCCCCTATTATCTCTATCAATGTGATTTGTCTGAAGGGCTGTCACATTTTCGTACACCGGTCAGCAAGGGACTTGAAATTATTGAGAGTCTTATCGGACATACAAGTGGCTTTGCCGTTCCACGTTATGTTATTGATGCCCCCGGCGGCGGAGGGAAAATCCCCATAATGCCCAACTATCTCATTTCATGGGGAACCAACAAAGTTGTCTTGAGAAATTATGAGGGTGTCATTGCCACATACAAAGAGCCGGATAGTTATAAACCGGTTTTTTGTGACCGGAACTGTGAAAAATGCAAATTACAACTCAAACTGGATGAAGCGGATGAATACAAGGCCATAGGAATTGAAAAATTATTGAGTTACTACGATGACACTTATTCTTTAGTCCCCCAGGATAATGTACGATTGCATCGGAGAAACGGCGAGGGGGATGAGGAATAATGACCGATAAAACAGTTCAAATAGGCTCATCTCTCATTCAGTATGGCCCATATAATGATCGGATTTATCTTATGGAATGGGGGGGGGATGATCCTGATTCTCTCTCCGGAAAGCTGATCTGTCTGGCCGGTGAGGAAAATTATAGTAAAATTATTGTAAGAGTTCCGGAATTGGCAAAAGAAGCATTTATTAAAAAAGGCTATGGAATAGAAGCCAGTATTCCTTCATTTTACAACGGAAAAGAGGATGGATATTTTCTCAGCTATTTTTTGGATCATTCACGTGAAAAAATCCGAAGGGGTGAATACATAAAAAAAGTGCTTTCCACTGCAATGGAAAAAGCCGTTCAACCGGTTCCGGCATCCCTGAAAAAAGGATTGAACATGAAAGCGGCTGAAGAGGAAGACCTTCATGAAATTGCCGACTTGTACAAGAGAGTCTTTCCGGACTATCCTTTTCCGATTTATGACCCGGTGTTTTTAAAGAAATCTATGAATTCCGGTCACAACCGGTATTTTATGATCCGTAACAGTGAAAAGATAATTGCCGCATCGTCAGTTGAAATGTATCGTAAAGAATCCTTTGCTGAAATGACTGATTTTGCAACCCTTCCTGATTACCGGGGTCATTCTCTGGCACGTCATCTGCTGAAAGAAATGGAATCCTTTTCTCAAAAGGAAGGTTTTATAACAGCCTTTACAATTGCGCGGGCTGTCTCATACGGTATGAACATAACCTTCTCCAGAATGGGCTATCATTATGCCGGTACACTGATTAACAATACCCGAATCGGACAGGGAATTGAAAGCATGAATATCTGGTTTAAAAGATTGAGTAGCCGGCAGCCGGTAGACGGCCCCGTAAAATAAGCTCTGCTAATTTCACAGGGGCCAGTGGCGGCATCTCGATACGACTCCGCCAAAAGCGGGGTCTGCTCGATGACCGGTAAGCGGACAGGTTTGAGAAAATTCTCGCTACTCGCTCCTTGTCTCCTGTCACGCGTCACTGTCTTTCCCTGTCTACTGTCAACTGACGACTTTTGACTTTTTAACTTTCAACTGCCCACTTCCAACTATATACTCAGCACTCAGAACTCAGCACTCAGAACTCAGAACTCAGCACTCTACGAGCGAGCTAATTATTAATTATCAATTATCAATTATCATCGTATATTCTTAAATGCTTTTAAGGGAATGCAATATAACCGTATTGGATTTTGAAACAACGGGTCCGGTTGCCGATTATCCGGACGAACCGTGGCAAATAGGCCTTGTTGTTCTGGAAAAGGGGAAAATAAATCCTGCTAAAAGTCTGGATAGATTCCTCTATGTCGGAGACCGTCCTATTAGTCATTATGTTCCGGGAAGACATGCCCGGATACGCCATCTGTTAAAAAAATCTCCCCGTCTGGTTGAATTATGGAATGAACTTCGGCCTTATATTGATGATCATCTTTTAGCAGCACATAATACGGGAACGGAAAAGAAAATGCTGGGAAATGTTTTTCCCGTTCATACCGAAGGAGTATGGATCGATACACTTAATTTAAGCCGTCAGGTATGGCCGGGTATGGCAAAGTATAATTTGGACAGTCTCATAAATTCCCTTAGCCTTCAGTCTCGCCTTAATATACTGTGTCCTGACCGGCATCCTCATGACGCTTTCTACGATGCGATCGGTTCAGCCTTAATTCTTGAAAAAATTCTTGAACAGCCGGGATGGAGTGATATCAGTGTCTCTCAGGCTAAAAAATTATCTAAAAGAAATAAATAGACTATTTTATAACAATGATCAGTGTACCTGTGACCATCATGAGAGCAGCGATAAGGTGCTGCATAAGATTTTTATCCTTAAATATTTTTCCGCCCACACCTGCGGCAAGAAGAACCGACAAACGCTTTAATGCTATAACAAGTGCTACCGGGCCGCCCTTAACGGCTAAAATTTGTGTATAGCGATATCCGATTGTTAAAAATGAGATGATCAGAATTAAATATAAAGTCTGTTTGACTGTTAAGGAGAGGACAGATATACTTTTTTTCCGATAATAGATAAATGTAATAATTCCAAGATTTATAAAGAGAAACAGATGCTGAAAGATGATAAAACCTTCAGGACTCATATTGTATTTACCCACCAGAACTTTATCAATTATTGATGTCAATGTAAACAATATGAGGGCGACACCTATAAAATAATATCCGGAATGATGGCGTGTTTCTCTTTGAATAATATTCCATTTGAATGTCAGCTGGGATTGTAATGCCCATGTCCCGGTCAAAAGAATGATCAGGCCTGTGATCTGTCTTACCGTCAGGGATTCTCCAAGAAAAAGCCAGGCAATGATTGCTACAAAACCCGGGGTTAAAACCATAAGGGGTAACGTGGCACTGATATCCAGTTGTTTTAATGCCTCCATAACGCATACAAAGGATAATGCACCCATAAATGATTTAACAAATAAAATAATCAATGTCATGCTTTGAAGGTCCTGACTGCGTATATAAAAGATAAAAGGTATAGAAAGAATAAGATTAAATAGTCCCAGCACCATGGAAAAGCTGAGGGAATCTTCTTTTTGCAATGCCTTTTTTTCTCCGATTGCAGCACCGGCAGAAAAAAGTGCCGATATCAGTGCCAAAGTGGTCCACATAATCACCTCAAATATTGTGGAATTTGTTGAACTCTGTCACATAAAGCAAAAACTAAATGAGAGAAGATTGCCAAAATTAATCAGCATGCCTATATTCATCTAAAATGGAGATACTTATGGTCATAGCTGTGGATTTTGACGGAACTATAGTCGAGCATCGATATCCCGAGATTGGAAGAGAAAGACCCTATGCGTTTGAATCTCTGAAAATCCTCCAGACAAAAGGTCATAAACTGATTTTATGGACGTACAGAACCGATGAGATGCTTGAAAAGGCCGTGGATTACTGTCGTAAAAACGGAGTTGTTTTTTGGGCAGTCAACGAAAGTTATCCCGGAGAAAACCGGGAAAAAAAATCCGGACGGAAGATCAATGCAGAACTTTTTATAGATGACCGTAATCTGGGCGGGCTTCCGGACTGGAGCGAAATACTTCAAATGCTTCACCCTGAAGAATATGATCTTGACGAACTCTATAACAGAAAAATCAAAAAAAACAGACTCCGTTCATGGATTAAACGGCTTTGGTTATAATTGATTATTACTGATATTTTATTGTTAAAAACATCAGTTTGGAATAAAAACAAAGCAAAAAACAGAAAAAAACAGAATGATCAATAAAAAAGACCTTGTAAAAAAGTGCAGATTATATGTATTTTATACCTGTAGAAGAAAGATTAATGTACGGATATGATATCCGCCTATCTGCAAAACTTCTCTTTCATCATGCTTCTCTCTCCCCGGTCCCGACACACGTCGGGACTTTTTTTATCAGAGAAAAAAACGACGGGTACAGTAAACTCTAAATTTTCAGTAATTGAGGATTCAGGTTCAAAAGTTCATGAAGAATAAGAGATATGCCTCCTACTGCCGCTCCCCGTTTTCCGAATGAAGAAGGGTAAAGATCCAGTTCCCATGTCAGAGGACTGAGCGCATAACTGCGGATGATTTCTTTGAGCATTGAGAAAAATACCGGATTGTTTTCCGATATGGGACCGTGAAAGATCAATGTTTCCGGGTGAAATATGTTTACCATGCCTGAAAGGACAAGTCCCAGCTCGGAAAGACCTTTTTCAAAAATTATTCGTGCAAATGGATCACCGATTTTTACGGCTTTAATAAATGTTTCCGGATTTAATGAATCGATTTTTTTTTGCAGAATACTATATCCGGGATATTTTTGAATATTTTCTTTTGCTTTTTGAACCATAGCTGAATCAGATGCACTATCCTCAAGCGCGAGAAATGAAGGCGATGATTCTTTTGATTCGGATGATAAAATGCTAATTTGTCCAAGTTCTGCCGGAATATCCAACAGAGTATGATTGTGGATCACTCCGCATCCAATCCCATAACGGATATCAATGCAAATAAAATTCCTGTATCTGTTCCCCATTCCGTAATAAAGTTCACCCAATGCCAGAAGATTTGCCTCATTTTCTATAAAAACAGGAGAATTAACCTTTGCACTGATCATGGATGCAAGTTTAATATTATGCAATGCCATACTTCGTGAGTATTCAATGGTACCGGTTCTTCTGTTAACCAGACCGGCTATTGCTATTCCCGTTCCTCTGAAACAGGCATCCCTTGGTACATATTTAGTAAATTTCCGGATCTTCCGTGATGTTTTTTGAATTATTTCTTCAAAACCATCGGGGGTTTTCCATTCGTCTTCTGCTATGATATTTGCATTTAAATCAGTCAAAACAAGATGGGATATATGTTTATCAAGATCCAGCCCGATTGCCAGATTTTTCTCAGCCGGAAAGCGGATTAATGCCGGAGGTCTGCCACCCCGCAGAGTTGATTTTCCCATTTCCTCGCAGGCAACAAGTCCTAAGGATTCCAGATATTCAATAGCTCCGCTTATCGTGGGAATACTGAGTCCCGTTGTTTCTGCAAGTTGAACCCGTGATGCTTTTTTTAATGTATAAAGGAGTGATAATATACGTTTTCGATTTAAAAGATTAAGATACTGGGGCTGTCCTTTTTGTGTATACATGTAAATATCAATAATGTTCATTGAATTTTTTGGAATTCAGATCACGGGGAATTGTGATGTAAAAAGTCGTCCCACTCTCTTTATTACTACTGAATCCCGCTTTCCCTTTTAAATAAACCTCTGTAAAAAGTCTGATACTATATGTTCCCAGTCCCCTTCCCCGTCCTTTTGTCGAAAAAGATCTTTGAAAAACCTGAAGTTTGACATCATCAGTCATAAAACCCGGATTATTAACTTCAATTGTTATGGTATCATTGTTCTTCGATGAATACCTAATTGTTACGTTATCATTTTTATTAATGGCCTCAAGGGCGTTTTTCAGCATATTTGCCAATACTCTGTAAAGCAAAACTTTATCTGTTTGTATTGTATCAACCGTTCCATTTAATTCTATTTTAATAATCTTATTTTCGGTTATTGGAAGAAGTTTAAAATTATCTTTCAATTCTGACAGGAATGTTTTCGGGTTGATGGATACGATATCTATTTTTAAAAGATTATCTTCTGCAGACAGCAATTGCTGTTGGGACTCGATTTCATCGAGTAATTGAAAGCTTAAACGCTGAAGGATCTCCTGAAATTCTTTTTTCTGTTCAGTATTAAAGCGATCGTTTGCCAGCATTTTGGTAAAACCTTGTATGCCGCCGGCCGTATTTTTCAGATCATGGAAAAATACTCGCTCCAATACTTTACGGCGGGACTCATGGCTGATGTCCAATGCAGCAAAAAATGTAAATTTTAAACCCTCATATTCGAATGGATGGGTCCATATCCGTAAATCCCAGGCACCACCATCAGCTTTTAAAATATGACATGTTTCCTGATCAGGCCGGCCTTTCTGAGCACTGAGTATTGCTTTAAATGCACCGCATACTCTGCAGTTTTCACTACTTCCGCACCCCGCTTCAGAACTTAGGGCATAAAAACAGTTCAATGCTTCGCCGGTCCTTAGTCCTGTAATGGTACAGTTTTGTTGTATAGTATTGGCTAATGAAATAAATTGTGAATTAGCAAAGATGATCTGCCGGTTTTCATTGAGGACTGCTACATATTCAATGACATTATTTATGGGTTCTTTAAACTTATTATTTTTATTGAATAAAGCAATTTGATAGTCAAGTGCATGACTTGGTGTTCTGTCTGTTGGTTGTGAAAAAGCAAATTTTTTATTCTGATCTTTCATCAATTTACCCGCATTGTATAGTTTTTTAATATTTTTTATTCTATTTAAAGAATTATACAAATTAATTATTTAAATATCAAAAAATATATGATAAGAATCAATCAGCTCATAACCTGCATCCACCGGATAAGACCGGTCTCAAAAGGATGAAGAAGATCTTTATGCCATGGGCGAACCCTTACATTATACCTGTAATTACCGGCTTTGGGAATTTCAACGGTTCCCGAGTAAATATAACGACCCTGTGTTTTTGTGTTTTTCAGTTCAAGTTCAACGACAGATACGGGAGGGGCATCTTCATAATATTCCCTGACAAGATAAACCTCTACCTTTACATCTTCGGGTTTTAATCCGTCCAGCATTACATCTGCCGTAATTTGCATGTTTAATGTATTGATAAATTCCTCAACCGGGTTAATCTCTGTTACCCATACATCTTTCCATGCTGATGAAACCCTCTCTTTCCATGCCACCAGATCCAGCGCTTTTTTATTGTTGTGGGCAACCAGAATCTCTTTATGGTCGAAGGCCGGCATATAGAGTTTCTGAATATAATCTTTAACCATTCTGTGTGTACTGTAAACAGGTGTAACCGTCCGGATAGACTCTTTCATTCTCCGGACCCAGGCTTCAGAATATGTGTCTCCGTTAGAATGTTCAAAAAATTCAGGAATAATGGAGTTTTCAAGTGTGTAATAGAGGTTGGCACCGTCTTCACTATCCTGAATATCATTGTTGGCATACTCTTTAGGCTCACCGATTATCCAGCCGTTTTTACCGTTATAACCTTCAACCCACCAGCCGTCCAAAACGGAAAAATTGATACCGCCATTCACGGGGACTTTTTCTCCGGATGTTCCGCTGGCTTCTCTTGGGCGGCGGGGATTGTTCAGCCAGATATCCACACCGGAAACCAGATAGCGGGCGAGTGTCATATTGTAATTTTCCAAAATGAAAATTTTCCCCAGAAAAGCTTCACTCATGGACATATGATAGATCTCTTTAATCAGCGACTGACCGGGCCGGTCCGCCGGGTGGGCCTTTCCCGCAATAAATATGAAAACGGGTTTTTCACGATTGGAAAGCAGCTTTTTCAAACGTTCCAAATCCTGAAATAGAAGGGTTGCCCTTTTATATGTGGCAAAACGGCGGGCAAAACCGATGAACAATCCGTCTGCTGTCAGGGATTCCAGAGCTCTGTCCGTAATATATTGGGGAACCCCGTTTCTTTTATCACGGATTCTGATCCGTTTCTTAACCACATCTACCAGCCGTTGTTTTCGTATTTTATGAATATCCCACAGGCGGCTGGCCGGAATATCCTGAACATTTTCCCAAAGTTTGGGATCGTCAACATTCCGGACCCATTCATCTCCAATGTATTCATTGTATAATTTCCGGAACTCACGGGATACCCATGTTTCCGTATGTATTCCGTTTGTAACGTGTGTTATTGGGATCTCACAAACCGGTACATCTTTCCAAACATCGGACCAGATCTGACGGCTTACTTCACCATGAAGAAGACTTACACCGTTACAACTTTTTGCCATTTTCATGGCAAGAACCGTCATACTGAAGTTTTTATTCATATCACGGCCTAAGAGAAAGAATTTATCCCACTCTAATCCGAAATTCTGATAACAATGTTCAAAATATTTTTTCATCAGAGCTTCATCAAAAGCATCATGTCCGGCAGGAACTGGTGTATGTGTTGTAAAGACAGAACTGCTTGAAACAATCTCCCGGGCAACGTCAAAGGTTAATCCCTGTTCGATCAGTTCACGGATTCTTTCAAGGACAAGAAAAGCTGAATGCCCTTCATTCATATGCCAGACAGAGGGTTTATATCCTAAAATACGCAGTGCTCTGACACCGCCAATCCCCAAAAGGAGTTCCTGCGTGATGCGCATTTCGTTGTCCCCGCCATAAAGCTGAGATGTAAGAATTCTGTCCTCAGGCAGATTCTCCTGAATATCCGTATCCAATAAGTAGATAGATGTCCTGCCAGCCTGCATGCGCCAGATCTGGGCATATACTTTCCGGCCGGGCATTATCAAATATATTTTATAGGGATTTCCTTTTGCGTCTTTTGTCAGTTCAATGGGTATTTCACCAAAATCATAACTGGGATACATGTTCTCCTGATTCCCGTCAACGTCAATCTGCTGATTGAAATAACCCTGTTTATACATCATACCAACTCCAACCAGGGGAATTCCCAGATCGCTGGCCGATTTGCAGTGATCTCCGGCTAAAATCCCCAATCCGCCTGAATAAACGGGGACGCTTTCATGTATACCGAATTCAGCAGAAAAATATGCTATCAGAAAGTCATTTTTTCCGGGATATGTCACATCAAACCACGTATCCTTACGAGTCATGTAATGATTGTATTCATCCATGACATCTTTCATGATCTTGAGAAATTCCGGATCGCCTGCTTTCTGATTGAATTGATTCTGACTTAAATATTTTATAAGCTTTAAAGGATTATGTTCTACGTCATACCAAAGCTCATCGCCTAAAGACCTGAATACTTTCTGGGCATTGGGCTTCCAGCTCCACCATAAATTATAGCTGAATTTTTTAAGTTCCTGTAATTCTTCCGGGACAAAACTCTGTACTGTAATTCTGCGGAAATTTTTCATACATCCTCCATTTGCGAGGAAAATTATTGGAGTTTCAGGTGATGGACAAGGAAAATATCACCCGGATTTGAGTTAATAATGTGGCATGAAAAAAGGCTTTTATATATGATATTCAGAATTGGCTGTTTTGGATTCATATAGTTTTCCAATAAATTATAACTATTACATTGAGGTCATATGATAAAGAATAATAATGCTCTGGACGAACTCTTATTATCTCAGGTTCTGTTCGTTGACGGAGCCATGGGTACTCTCATTGATGCGGCAGAACTAAACAGAGATGATTATGACGGTCATGACGGATGTCCTGAAATTCTGAATAGTACCAGACCGGATTTGATTGAATCCATTCACCTTCAGTATTTAAAATCCGGTGCGAATATTATTGAAACCAATACATTCGGTGCGAATGGTATTGTTCTGAAAGAATATGACCTGGATACAAAAACCTACGAGTTGAATGTGGCTGGGGCAAAAATAGCGAGATGTGCAGTCAATTCCACAGCTGATCATAAAACCAGCAGATTTGTTGCCGGTTCCGTAGGACCTGGAAGCCGGCTGCCATCGTTGGGACACATAAGTTCTGATGAAATTTATACAGCTTATGAACCTCAGATCCGTGGTTTAATGGATGGCGGTGTGGATCTGCTGATTGTTGAAACAGCCCAAGATCTTCTACATGTTAAAACACTTATTCGCCTTATTGAGGATGTTTCGGAGAAATTACACCGTGATATTCCACTCATCGTGTCGGTTACTATCGAATCCAACGGAACCATGTTGGCCGGGTCGGATATTCCTGCCGTTGTCACGGCATTAGCTCCTTATCCTCTTACGGCCTTGGGACTCAATTGTGCCACGGGACCGGAAGGCATGCGTTCTCACCTCCGTCTCCTGTCCCAGTTATCGCCTTTTTCTGTATTTGCCATGCCGAATGCCGGATTGCCGATCCATAGGAAAGGCCAATTTTTTTATGAACTATCTCCTCAATCCATGGCGGAACAGACAGAGATATTTGTCCGGGAACTGGGTGCAAACATTGTGGGCGGATGCTGTGGTTCCACACCGGATCACATTCGGAAGATTGTTGAATGTGTTGGAAACCATAAACCCTCCCGCAGAGAAGTAATAAATCGGGAAGCGGCAGTTTCATCCCTGTTTCAGAGCCAGCCTGTCCGGGTCAATCCTGCTCCTTTTATCATTGGTGAGCGTGGAAATGCCACCGGTTCCAAAGCTTTTAAAAATGCACTTCTTGATGAAGATTTTGAAAGCATGGTCGCAATAGTTAATCAGCAGGAAAGAGAAGGTGCCCATGCCGCAGATATCTCCGTATCTGCAGTAGGTCGTAATGAAAAAGATGATATGATTCGTTTTATTCGACACCTGAATACGGAATGCCGTCTGCCCCTCCTGATAGACACCACAGATGCGGATGTTATGGAAGCAGCTTTAAAATTATACGCCGGCAGATCAATCATAAATTCAGTCAATTTGGAAAAAGGTGAAGATCATTTTCTCCGGATTGCCGGACTATGCAGTAAATACGGTGCCATGCTTATATGTCTGACTATTGATGAGAAAGGAATGGCGGTAACCGCCGAATGTAAAACCGCCGTTACGGAACGTATGATTTCATTAGCCCAAAAGGCAGGTCTCCGTGAATCAGACCTTTTTATTGATACTTTAACATTCACATTGGGTAGCGGTGATGAATCCGGCCGGAATTCCGCACTTGAAACGCTGAATGCAATCCGGTATTTACATAAGCATTACCCTGAAGTAAACCTGCTTTTAGGGGTCAGTAATGTCTCATTCGGACTCCATCCGAAAGTGAGATATTTCCTGAATTCCGTTATGCTGTATGAAGCGGTTAAGGCCGGTCTTCATGCAGCAATTATTCATGCAGGTAAAATTCATCCCTTATCTCATATCCCGGATACGATTCAAAAGCTTTGCAGGGATCTGATTTATAATGTGAGAACAGATACCGATCCACTGTTGATGCTGATCAGGGAAACTGAATCAGCGGTTGAATTGGAAGATGATAAGAAACAATTGAAAACTCCGGAGGAAAAACTCCTCAGCAGCCTCCTTCACGGTGAAGGGGCTGCTCTTGAATATATACTGAATGAACTACGCCGAAAAAAAAATCCCTTATCTATCATCAATGACATTCTTCTGCCGGGTATGAAAGAAATCGGTGATTTGTTTGGTTCCGGTAAGATGCAGCTGCCTTTTGTTCTTAAATCGGCATCTGTCATGAAAAAAGCCGTGGATATTCTTCAACCCTATATGAATAAGTCTGAAACAACTGTCCGCGGCACGGTTGTATTGGCAACAGTGAGGGGAGATGTACATGACATTGGCAAAAATCTGGTTGATGTTGTTTTGTCAAATAACGGGTATATCGTTCATAACATAGGCATCAAACAAACACCGGAAGCAATTCTGAATGCAGTAAAAACCATCCTCCCGAATGCATTGGGTTTGAGCGGATTGTTGGTCCGATCAACAGTTGAAATGAAAAATACACTCATTGTTCTCCGGGAAAACGGTATCAGTATTCCTGTATTGCTTGGTGGAGCAGCCTTGACTGAATCTTTTGTTCATGAGATCCTGCAACCAATATATGACGGTCCTCTGTATTATGCAGAAGATGCTTTTATCGGCTTGAATATTCTGGGTGACATCATGAAAGATAAGCCTGAACAAAAAAAACCGTTCAAGGATTTTAAAAATATACAATACGCTACAAAGCCGGATGATCAGCCATCCCATGAATATGCTGTTAAACCCTATGTTTATCCCGAACCCCCATTTTACGGGAAATCCATCCGGGAAGGTATTGAACCCGGGCACCTGAAACAATTTGTAAATCTCAAAACACTATTCACTTTTCAATGGCAGTTACGGAAAGGGAAAATGAATACGGAAGAATTCAAAGATCTGCTGAAAAGAGAGGGTGAGGAACGATTGGAGTCTATGATGTCGGATCCCGGAATAATGGCATCTTTAAAACCCCGGACGGTATACGGATACTATATTGCACGAAGACTTGACATGAATACATTAGAGATTAGTAATCCGGAAGAAAAAAAGTCGATAAAACTAAATTTTCCCCGTCAGTCATATGGTTCATGTCTGTCCGTTGCAGATTATTTTTTACCGAATCATGAGAATCTGCTGCCAATACAACTTGTGACAATGGGAGAGCAGGCTATTGAATACAGCAGAAATCTATATAAATCGGATGATTATGCCGGTTATTTCTTCTATCATGGGTTAATCATGCAGTTAACGGAAGCTTTGGCTGAAGAAAACCATGCTCATATTCTGTATGAACTTGGATTGGATAAAAAAAGGGCACATAAAAAAAGAAAGCCGGAACAGTACCAAGGTATCCGCATCAGTCCGGGGTATCCAATGGCTCCTGGCCTGGACGTTCAGAAAGACCTTTTGGATATCCTGCATGCAAGGCATATCGGTGTTAATGTATCATCCGGTTTTCAGCTTGTCCCGGAGTGTTCTACAACTGCTCTGATCCTCCTGCATTCCGAAGCAATATATTTCAAATTATAAATATAAAAAGGATTGGTAATTAAGAGTACAAAGGACTATCTTGTAAATTGCAGAAGGAGTTTTGGTATGAATAATCAGATCATAGAGCTTCTTAAAGATAATAAAAAAGCTGTTATCAAATTTGTTATGAATAGAAGTATAGAGAAAAACATCGGTAAAGTTGACATTGCCCCCGATCTTTTTGAAAGGGATGTAAGCTATATACTCGACTATCTGATCCAGTCTGCAGAACTTAATTCTCCCCTGCTTTTTGCTGATTTTACGGCATGGCTGACAGATCTGCTGATCAATCTTGAAATTGATGCAGACCATATACGCATGAGTTATGATTTTATCCGTGAAGGAATTGAAAATTTCATCGGAGAAGCCGGAATGCTCAATGAATACTTTACACCGGCGTATAAGACTTTTTCGCACGCTGCCCCATGGAAAATGGAAACAATTCTGCCGCCTGAAAGTGATTTAACCGGAAAATATATTCGTTATCTGATCAAAGGCGATCGGAAAAATGCCCGGGATCTGATAATTAATACCTTTCAGTCCGGAATGAAGATTCAGGATATTTACATGGATATTTTAGCACCGGCACAACGGTTGATCGGTTTTTTATGGCAATCAAATAAAATATCAATTGCCCAGGAGCACTATGCCACGGCTGTTACTCAGCTAATAATGTCCGAACTTTATCCTAACATTTTTCAGAATTCACAATATAACGGATATAAAATGGCCGGTCTTGCCATTGGTTCCGAACTTCACGAACTGGGTATTCGGATGGTTACGGATTTTTTTGAAATGGGTGGTTGGGACACATTTTTTTACGGATCGAATATGCCGGCCCAATCCATTATTAATATGCTGGATCAGGACGACTTTAATCTGCTGGCATTGTCTGCAACAATGATGATTCATCTGAATGACCTGAAAGAAATTATCAGAGAAATTCGAAATCAGGATCGCTTTAACAAGGTAAAAATTCTTATAGGCGGAAATCCTTTTAATGTTGATCCAAATCTATGGAAGACTCTGGGTGCTGACGGTACTGCCCAAAATGCTGAATTGGCTATTGGCCTTTCAAACAACTGGTTTAATCTTTCATGATGTATAACAATCCTAAAATTCATCTAATTGTCGTAACCGATTTTGAAGGGGCTGTTTGTTCGGTTCTCCGGGATGACCATAAGCTGATTCCTGAAAATATTAAAAATCTTCATCAAATTGTTGATGGAGAAGGATATTTGAACCTTTTATACAGTGATATTCTTTCAAAAGGATCAGCAGACAATTCGAAAATCAAATTTAGAAATTCATCCCTGAATGTTCAGACATATGGTATAAAGCTGGATGATCAGATCCTTATATTATGTTCAGCCGAAGCTGTAAATGTTTATGATTACATCGATGAACTGGTAAAAATTAATACGATTCAGACTAATACAATCCGCTTGCAATCGAAAGTACTGGCTGAAAAAAATGAGAAGTCCGATATAAAATTAATTGAAAAACTGACCATACTGAACAACGATTTGGTCAATATTCAGAGGGATCTTTTCAAAAAAAATGATGCTTTGAAACGGATCACGGAAAAAATGAACACGGTTTTTAAATCGGCAGGACTGGGATTTGTTTTTTTGAAGCTTAATGGAATAATTGAATCTTTTAATGATGCCGGTATGGATTTTATAAATCGCTTAACGGGTGAAAACTTAAATACAGGTATGAATTTATCTGAATGTAAACTGCGTCTCCAGACGAAGTATATGGAAGATTTATTATTAAGAATTCTCAATGAAAATCATATTGTTGAGGATATTTATTTGGACCGGTGGTATGAACTCCGAAGCTATCCTGTTGAAGATGAGTTTGCGGATAGATCAGGAATACTCCTGATTGCGGAAAATATTGACCGGCGGAAAAAAAATGAAAAAACGATTGAGAATCAAAAGGAGCTATTATATCTCATTAATAAGATTCTCCGTCATGACCTGGCCAATGTATTTACGGTTAGCCTGTCTGCAACGTCTTTGTATAAACGGACGTTGGATAAAACCATGCTGGACAGTATTGTCGAAGCTTCAAACAAAGGAATTGCGATTATAGACCGGATGAAAAGTGCAGAGGGCATTCTTTATGACCGGAAAAAACTCTGTCTAATTTCCCTTGAAACATCTGTTCATGATGTTATGAAAGAATATAAAGAGATTCATTATACCTGTGAGGGAATCGGTAAGATATATGCAGATAATATGATTTTATCTTTGCTCAACAATCTGGTATCCAATGCTAAACGGCATGGAAATGCAAGTGAGATGCAATTTATCATTCAACCAATTGGTGATGAGATCAAATTCATTGTTTCCAACAATGGAAAACCCATTCCTGAAAAGGTTCGTGAAAAAGTATTTGAAGAAAATTTTACATATGGAAAAACAGCGCATACAGGTATTGGACTGTATATTGTAAAGAAGACAACGGAACGATATAACGGGAAGGTGCATATAGAGACCTGTGAAGGAGGAGGCCCTTGTTTTATTTTTCATTTCCCCGCACCAAAGAATAATGAAAACAATAATTAATGTCATATTAACTATTCAAGTGACTCAATGAAATAGAAGCAGGCTGACATGGGTGAAAAAACAAATTTGTGGACGCGTCGGGATTTTATTAAAACAGGGATAATAACCGTATCCGGGCTGGCTCTGGGATGTTCCATCCGATCCGGTCTTGATATCCTTATTCGAAACGGAATGGTAGCAGATGGTACGGGCCATGCACTGTTTAAAAGTGATGTAGGTATCCGAAACGGGAAAATTGTTGCCCTGGGGAATCTGAATAATGCCCGTGCAGACCTTGTTATTGATGGTTCAGGATATATTGTTGCTCCCGGTTTTATTGATATTCATACACATACTGATATTGAACTCTTTGTTAATCCCAATGCAGAAGGTAAAATTCGTCAGGGTATTACAACCGAAGTTTCCGGTAATTGCGGATCATCACCTTTTCCACTGACCAAAGATGCCGCATTGAGAAATCAAGAACAAGTAAAGAATAAATATGGACTGGATCTTTACTGGGAAGATCTGGATGGTTTTTTCTTACTCCTCGAAAAGCAGGGGACAGCCCTCAATTATGTTACATTTACCGGACATGGTGATTTGAGAGATACAGTAATGGGATCGTATGACAGGGACCCCTCTCCCGAAGAATTGAAAAAAATGCAGAACGTCCTTTCTCAGACTCTTGAAATGGGCAGTATGGGTTTATCCACTGGTTTGGAGTATGCTCCGGGAAGTTATGCAAAAACGCGGGAACTGATAGAACTGTCAAAAATTGTTTCCCGTTATAATGGCATATATGCAACCCATTTGAGAAATGAGGATGACAGGCTTGAAGAGGCTGTGGAAGAAGCTCTGGAAATTTGCCGTAAAGCCCGGGTTTCATTACAGATCTCTCATTTAAAGGCCTGCAATAAAAATAACTGGTCAAAAATTGACGCTGTTTTGGATAATATCAGACGGGCTGTTCATGAAGATTTTCCGGTTATGGCAGACCGTTATCCGTACAATGCGTGGTCAACAGGCTTATCTGCTTTTTTACCGGTTTCGGCACGTCAGGGAACAACTGCTGAAATTATTGAACGGATGAAAAACCGTGAAGATGAAGAAAATATCAGGGCTTATGTCCTTGGACGCGGGTCCCGAATCGGCGGCTGGGACCGGGTCCTGATCAGTTCCTGCAGGGGGGAAGGTGGAGAGTTTTTCGAAGGGAAAACCCTTGAGGCTATCGCCCGTGAAATGAATATATCACCGTATGAAACGGTCCGCAGATTACTGATCGAATTTAACAGCCAGGTTTCCACTATCGGTTTTGCCATGGATGATGATAATCTGAAAAAAGTCTTAAAATCAGAATTTGTTACTGTTGGTTCCGACGGCTCGGTAAGAGCTCGGTATGGGCCGCTTTTTACAGGTAAACCCCACCCCAGATCCTATGGAACATTCCCCCGTGTATTGGCAAAATTTGTCCGTGATGAAAAAATCCTGTCCATTCCTGAAGCTGTTCGAAAAATGTCTGCCATGAATGCAATAAAGCTGAATTTGAAAAATCGCGGCTTTATACGGGAAAACTATATAGCGGATATCGTTCTCTTTGATCCGGAAACGGTACAGGATAATGCTACCTATCTGGATCCTCATCAGTATCCCACGGGGATTAATCATGTAATCGTTCGTGGTATTCCTGTAATCTTCGACGGAAATCATACTGGAGCCCTTCCAGGGAAAGTGCTTCGACGGAACTGAAAAGTAATTTTTGTGATTCTTTATAATATTTTAATCAAATAATTGATTTTATAAAAACCTGTAACCATTTTTTCATCGTTTCCACTAATGTGCTGATAAAGGAGTTATCGTTGAGTATTTTTTCTGAAAGTGACGTTAAAACCATCCGGACCCACCTTGCAAGTATGGTTGATCCCGTTCGCCTTGTATTTGTGAAAAGTGAAAAAAATTGCAGATATTGCAGAGAATGCCGTCAGTTAGTCATGGAGTTTGCCGATTATTCTGATTTAATCTATGTGGATGTGTATGATCTTGAGGAAGATGCTCGGGAAATTGAAGAATTGAATATTGAACATGTACCGGCAATAGTTCCATTGGATCAAAACCTGAAAGATTCGGGAATACGGTTTTACGGGATACCTTCAGGCTATGAGTTTCAATCCCTCCTGGGAATTGTCCTTCAGATATCAAAGAACAAAGTTGGTCTGCGGGATGAATTAAAATCAATTATAGCCGGCATTCAAAAACCCTTAATAATTCAAACGTATGTTACTCCCATCTGTTCATATTGTCCCGCTGTCGTAAGACTGATACACAAAATGGCACTTCTCAACCCGAAAATAAAAGCGGAGATGATCGAGGTAACGGAATTTCCGGAACTGGGAAAAGCAGCCAATGTGAGAGGTGTACCGAAAACGGTAATTAATAACGCCTTTGAAATTGAGGGAGCTATTCCGGAAGATCAGTTCATTCAAAGAATTGTCAATGAGTTTAAATAAGCCAGGGAGATGGAATGAAAGTCACATTACACGGACTGCAGGATAAACTTACTTTTTTGGCCAAAGGAGAATCAGGGCACTGGATTGCCCTTGATTCCGGTGAAGAAATTGGTGGAAGCAATGCCGGAACACGGCCCATGGAACTGGTATTGGAAGCGCTTGGCGGATGTACGGCCATGGATGTTCTTTCCATTTTGAAAAAAAAGCGTATGAAGTACGATAAATTTATTTTGGAGATTCATGCCGAAAGATCCGATGATCATCCTAAAGTATTTACAAAAATTCATTTAATCTATAAATTTTGGGGTAATGAACTCTCTGAATCCTCCATTGAAAGAGCCATTATACTGAGTGAGACTAAATACTGCAGTGTCAATGCTATGCTCAGAGTAACGGTTGAGATCAGTTCCGAATTGGTGATGAATCCTGAAGATTAGGTTCCTGATAAAAAAGTATTTTTTTTTAACGATAATTCCTTTTTTCAGGCTTTAAAAATTTATATATTTTATATGAGAGAGAAAGACAGAAGTTATGTACTTAACCATATTTCTATTTTATCCGGTAACATAAATGACGTGTTCACTTTCGTTTTATTAACGGTTATATCAGGATAAAACATCGGGAGAAATAAGCATGAATAAAATCTTGACTATTAATCCGGGTTCCACATCAACAAAAGTAGGTATATTTAGTCCTGAAGGGATCATTGATGAATTTTCTCTTCCCATGGATCAGCAACACATAAAAAAGAATGTAATCCGGGAGTTTCCATACCGCCGTGATTTATTGGAGCGGTTCCTGGATAAGACAGATTTAAAAGAATTGGCTGCAGTTGTTGGACGCGGCGGTCCTCTCAAGCCGCTGGAGGGTGGTGTATACCGTGTAACACCGGCATTGTTGTCGGATCTGCGTGAATGCCGGTACGGGAATCACGCCAGCTGTCTGGGGGGATTATTGGCGGATTATTTTGGCAGACTCTATAATGTGCCTGCCTGGATTATTGATCCGGTCACCGTTGATGAATTTGATGACATTTCCCGTATATCCGGTGTTCCTGGGATACAACGCATCAGCCGTTGTCATGCATTAAACATTAAAGCGACAGCCCGTAAGACATGTGATAAGTACGGCTGGAACATCAATGAGGAGAATTTTGTAGTTGCACATTTAGGAGGTGGAATTTCAGTTTGTGCGTTGAAAAAAGGGCGCATTAAGGATGTCAATGATGCCCTTCTGGGAATGGGGCCGTTTTCTCCTGAGCGTGCCGGATCTCTGCCGATCCGCGGTTTATTGGATCTGGCTTTTTCAGGTAATTATACCCGTAATGAACTGGATCATTACTTATCCAGAGAGTGCGGTTTAAAGGGTTATCTGCAAACCAATGATGCCCGTGAAGTAGTACGCCGGATTAAAGAGGGAGATGAAAATGCCCGTTTAATTATGGATGCCATGATTTATCAGATAGAAAAGGAGATTGGAGCCATGGCGGCAGCCAGTGAGTGCTCTATTAAAGCGATACTAGTTACTGGAGGTTTGGCAAACTGTTCGTATATTACGGACAAATTGAAAAAGGACCTTTCATTGTTCAAAGTGTTGATTATTCCTGGAGAAAATGAACTGGAAGCCATGGCAGATGGCGGCTTCCGGGCACTGAATGGTGAAATTCCAATTAAAGAATATATCTGAGGGGTATATGAGGTTTAAAGATCTGTATGAAAGAGTATCAACAATCGAACCTAAAAAGCTCAATGTTGTAAATCCCGAAGCAGAATCGGTATATCAAGGACTAAAAGAAGCTGTCAATCACGGGTATGTTAATCTTCGTCTTTTCGGAAAACGTGAAGTCATTGAAAAGCAAGCCGTGAAAATTGGTCTTGAGCCTTCGTTTATTTGTGACTGCAGAACGGCACAGGAGGCGGCAGAAGCAGCCGTAAAGGATATACGGCAGGGATACGGTGAGCTTCTGATGAAAGGCGATATTCCTACGGCGGATTTCCTTAAACCGGTTCTAAGCAGGGAGGAAGGTCTTCGCAAAGGAAGTATCTTGTCACATGTTGCAGTTAGTGATACTCCCAATTATCCGCGCCTTTTATTCGTTGCTGATGGAGGGATTAATATTGCTCCGGATCTGGAAACTAAAAAAGTTATAACGGAAAGTACGATTGCTTTTGCCGAAAAAGTTTTGGGCGAAAAACCAAAAATTGCTTTTGCTGCAGTCATTGAAAAAGTAAATGAGAAGATACCCTCAACCGTTGATGCCGCAGCCCTTGCCTCAGAATTTCGTAAAAAGGGCTATATTGCGGAAGGACCTATCTCCATGGATATTCTCCTGTCCCGTGAGGCGGCAGATAAAAAAGGATTTAAATCGGAGATTTCCGGTCAGACTGATGTAATAATTTTCCCGGATATAACCCCGTGCAATTTTATGATTAAACAGATGATTTTACTGGAAAATGCCATTGTAGGCGGACTGGTTCTCAATGCTGCTGTTCCGATTATTGTTTTATCCCGTTCCGACAGAGCTGAAACAAAGTTGAATTCAATTCTTTTAAGTCTTTTGTAAGACTGTAACCTCTTGTTCAAAAATCATCTAAAAAAAGGTAAAACGTGAAGAACGAACTTGAGATCATTGAAAAAGCGCAGAACGGAGACCGTAAAGCTCAGACAGAATTGGTATTGAGGTATGAAAAAAAGGTTTTCAATCTTGCCCTGAGAATGATGCGGGATAAGGAAGATGCGGAAGATGTGATGCAGGAGACATTCCTGACAGCTCTTCGTAAGCTGCATACTTTCGAAGGCAGGTCTCAATTTTTTACATGGCTGTATCGGATAACGATGAATATCTCTCTTCAGAAACTCAGGGAAAGAAATAAAAGCAATGCCATGGTTTCCCTTTCGGATCCGGATATTGAATCTATTCATGGGCAGCATCTGTCCGAATGGCCTGCTTTCAGCAGCCGTTTGATGACCAATAATGATTTCAGAAAACTTCTGGATAAAGCTTTGAAAGAATTGCCCGCAATCTATCGTTCAGTTTTTATCCTCAGGGATTTGGAAGGACTCTCAACGATTGAAACCCAAAAATTACTGGACCTTACAGAATCCAATGTAAAGGTAAGATTAATGAGAGCCCGGTATTATCTCAGACAGAACCTGCAGAAATACTTTCAGGAGAACCAATTCAATGAAAGATGAAGTAAAAACGGAAAGCTCCCCTTTTGAAAAACTCTGTCTGGGGCTTTCTCATGATATGGATGCGGATATTTGCAAAGAAATTGCTGCTGAACTGGAAAAATGTCCTGACTGTCACTTCTTCTATAACTCCGTTGAAAAAACGATCGAAATGTACCGTGAAGTTGAAAACAATAAAAATCTGGATGAAGATATGGAATTAAGACTTCTCAGAATACTGAATCTGGAAGACTTTAAACCTTGTGATGATGAGTGAATTTCGATTGATAATATTGCTGTCTGATATTAAATTTAAAAGCTTAAAATGTTATTTGACAGACCGTTAAACTGAAGGGGGAATATGGAGCAGAAAAGAGTCATAGTATTTACCACACCCGCGTGTACCTATTGCAAACAGGTTAAACGGTATTTGACAGAAAATAACATCCGTTATAAGGAAGTGGATATAAGTCGTGATGTAAAAGCGGCTCAGGATATGATTCATAAAAGCGGACAGAAGGGTGTGCCCCAGCTTTGGATAAACAATTTTCCCATTGTAGGTTTTGACAGACTGAAAATAGATAAAATGTTAAGTTTAAAAAATTGATATTTGGAGGAATTCATGAAAATTAAACCACTTGATGATCGCGTGCTTGTTGAGGCAGCACCCCAGGAAGAAAAAACAGCCAGCGGAATCATTATTCCCGACACGGCAAAAGAAAAGAAGCATCTTGGGACTATCGTTGAAGTGGGCACTGACGAAGAATTACAGAAAATCGTCAAACCCGGTGATAAAGTTCTCTATGGTAAATATGCTGGAGAAGAGATAAAAATTGACAATAAAGAATTTATTCTCCTCCAGCGCAGTGATGTTCTGGCGATTGTAGAGGACTGATTTTTTTTAATGCTGAATTCTTAATTCTGAATGCTGAATGGAATGTTGAATTACTAAATTAATTATTAATTATTAATTACTAATTAAATTCAGAATTCAGCATTCAGAATTCCCCTCAATAGTCTTCCCGTGCAAACAAATACATAAAACTTTTTGCAGCTCGATTGCTGGAAAGCAGCCCCATGATTGTGCCTGCACAAATGGAAATGGTCCATATTAATGGTGAGAATGCCAGAGAGATATCAAAAATATATTGAACTGAAAAATTGATAACCCGAAAAGCAATGTGTAGTAAAAAACCGGCAAAAGCCCCACCCAGAGCTCCTTCAATGATTCCTTCAAAAATATAGGGGAGGCGGATAAAAAAACTGCCTGCACCCAGTTGCTGTAAGATGGCAAGCTGCTTACGCCGTGCATAAACAGAGAGTTTAATGGTGTTTTTAATTAATATATTCATTGCAATAAGCAGCGCAAATATTACACCGGTCCCCACAAATGTAAACAGTCTGAAATATTTTTCAATCAGAATGAGAATCTCTTTATGATATTTCACATCATCCACACCGGGCAGGACTTCAATACGGTGTGCCACATTTTCCACGATACCCGGATGAGTCATCTGTTTATATAATTTGATGTTAAAAGAAGCCGGTAAGGGGTTGTCATCGAGAATTTCAAATATATCCTCTCCGAATTCCTCTTTAAAGATCCTGGCCGCTTCATCCTTGGAAATATAGTGGATCATTTTTATCTGATGAATGGATGCCAGTTCATTTTGAACTCTCAGAATTTCTTCCCGGTTAAGATCAGGCTGCAGAAAAACTTCAATTTCAAATTTATCCTGAAAGAGATCGAAAGAGTTTATGGCCTTATACCCCAGCAGACTCATACCGATAACAATGCTAAGAGAAATCCCGATTGTAAAAATAGCAATTAAGGCGGGAACGCGGGCAGTCCATAAATTGATGAATGTTTGTTTTGTAATAAATGATAATCGCATTATAAGTCCACCAGGCTGCCGTTTTCCATATAAATTCTTCGATAATCCGTATCTTCGATCAGGCTGTAGTTATGGGTTGCCATAATAACTGCCGTTCCCAGGGCATTGATTTTTCTTAATAATTCAAAAACCGTATTGGCAGCCTCAGGATCCAGGTTGCCTGTAGGTTCATCTGCCAATACAAGAAATGGATTCTTCACAATTGCTCTTGCGATGGCTACCCGTTGTTTCTCGCCTCCGCTGAGGGACCCGGCTTTTTGATGCCAGGTTTCCAGCAGGCCTACTTCATCAAGAATAACTTCTACACGATCTTTAACCACCCGTCTTGAATGTCCGGTCATAATTAGGGGAAGTGCTACATTTTCAAAAACTGAAAGGTTTTCGATAAGCCGAAAATCCTGAAAGATAATACCAATCTCTCTGCGTAATCTGAGAATTTGCCGTTTGTTGATTTTTCGGCTGTCCCATTGACGAATAGTAATATGCCCCTTCGAGGGAAGAATATCCATAAAGATTACCCGCATTAAGGTGGATTTTCCGCATCCGGTCGGACCCAGAAGGAGTGTAAATTCACCCTCCTTGAAGGTCGCGTTTATGTTGCGTATCCCTTCACCGTTTCCAAAATTTACTGTTAGTTTTCTGCAATCAATCATCATGTATCACAATAAGTAAGCGTTCCGATTTTTCATTGGCTTCATTATACGAAAATTCTTCTAAAAATAAGAGATTCTCACCGGGTAAGACAAGAAACAAATTTTTTATTTCTTCTAATGTCCAAATATGCTGAATATGAATTTCAGTTACCGTTTGCTTATCGTGTGTGATTTCCAGATATGTTCTGCATGTATTTTTCTTTTCATCAAATTTATGCCACCGATACAGAATGTCTCCGTTCGCCATCTTTTTCGTTTCCGTCTGTTCCACAAAATAATGTCTGATCAGTTCCGGGAGTGCAAAATCAAACATTAAACACTGGCCTTTTATCCGACCTCTCTGCAGACGCTGAATATAATGTTTCAGTGTCTCTGCTTGAGAAAGATAGTTCAGAGCGTCATGGACATTTATTCCCAGTGTAAACTCCGGAGGTATGGCTGCTGTCATCATATCCCTCACAATCCATTCATGTTCAGGATATTTTAATCTGGCCTGCCGGATCATCTCTTCAGAAATATCCATGCCGCAAACGGATGAACTGTTTTTTGAAAGATAGTTCAGCAGTGTCCCCGTACCACATGAAAAATCAACAATTTTATCAGTGCTGACTGCAAGTTCTCTTGTGAGATCCAGTAAGTAAACCGCCCACCCCTCATAATCAATATCTTCCATCAATTCATCATAAAAGCATGCTGAACGTGAATAGGGGGGGATTATCTGTAAGAGATTATTCATACCGGCAGTTGGCGGGCGGTGTATAGATACAAGGTAAATACAATGTAAATTATTATCATTATTATGCCGCAAATTCTTCCGATCCCTTTACGAAAAAAGATAACCGGAAAGAGAAAGAGAACCAGCCCAAGCATAACAGGAATTTCAAATTTAAAAATGACGGGATTAACGGGAACAGTTTTAAAAAGAGCAATTCCGCCGATAACAAAAAACATATTAAAAATATTGGAACCCATGATATTCCCAATTGAAATATCCGTTTCTTTTTTAACTGCTGCTATAACACTGGCTGCCAGTTCCGGTAAAGAAGTTCCAACGGCAACAATGGTCATGCCGATTACAATATCGGGTATTTTCATAAGGTTAGCCATATAAACTGCAGAGCTTACAAGCCAATCCGATCCGAAAGTGAGTCCTACTACACCCAGAATGATGAATACAATATTGAGTGTGGTTGATTTGATCTTTTCCGGAAGTTCTTCCGATACGGGTACATCACCAGGGTGCATTATCAGATAAACAGTATATGAAATAATAATTGATATAAAGATCAGACCTTCATAGAAAACGACATCATCCCGGATAAAAAAGATAAAGATCAGGGATGAAATAAAAAGAAATATTAATTCTTTTCGTATCATTTTATAATGGATCATTAAAGGTGAGAAAAGAGCTGATAACCCTAAAATCAGTGCGATATTCGCTACATTACTTCCGACGACGTTACCGATTGCAATATCGGACTGGCCTTTAATGGAGGCAATGGTTCCAACTAAGAATTCAGGCATGGATGTTCCGAATGCAACAACGGTCAGGCCAATGACCATGGGTCTGATCCCCAGGTTTCTGGCAAGATTGGCGCCACCCCGTACAAGGTATTCGGCACCGTAATATAACAATGCGATCCCTATCACAAAGAGAAAGATTTGCTGTAAGAGTTCAGACATTCCGGTACAATCCGTATTTGTTGATATATTTGTAAACAGTGTCCGGAAGAAGTTGTTTTACATCCTTTCCATCTTTCAGCATTTTCCGAATACGGCTTGAACTGATAGAAATATGAGGACCGGAAATAAACAAACAGGCTTCACGGATATCAGGCTGTATTTGATCTTTATGATACCCTTCCCGGGGAAATATAAGAAAGCGAATGCCCAGATCAAGTATCTCTTTTATAGATTTCCATTTATGAAGATCAACCGCCTGGTCCATCCCTAATAAAATAAAGAATTCCTGAATATTTTCATAAAAAGATAAAATATATTTTACAGTATTTATTGTGTAGGAAGTCCCTTTTTGCCTTAGCTCCCAGTCACTGATCTCAATTTTATCTCTGTTTTTGAATGCCAGGTTGATCATATTCATCCGATGACCTGAATCCAGGGGTTTTTCATCTTTAAGAGGAGCTTGAAAGGCAGGCATAAGTATCAGAATATCCGGTTTAATATCCATTAGTATTTTTTCTGCATAAAATAAATGTCCGTTATGAACGGGATTAAAAGAGCCGCCGAAAAGACATAACTTCATTTTGTCTACTCACTGATTAAACTGTTGTAGCGTATCTTGTCCTGGGCAGAGAGCAGTTTGTTACGGTCTATCTGTTTATAAAACTCCATCATTTTTGCCGGATCATTCATTTTTTTATAGCATTCTGCTATATCCAGAAGAGTAGGATGATATAAAGATGTATCATAATAGTTTTTTAAAATTTCTTCAAATGTAATGACAGCGGAGTTCCATTCCCTTAAAACCATATATAGTTTACCTGAATCATATACTTTTTGCGCCAGTTTCATACGCAGATCCTGAATTCTTTGTTCTGCCGTTTTTCTGTGTTTACTGTAGGGGTATGTTTGGATAAAATCCTGATACTGGCGAATAGCTTCATACGTATACGTTTGATCCCGTTGATATAGGGGTGAAAGCTTATTATAGGATTCTCCGATCATAAAATCGGCTTCTTCAACGAGTTCGCTGGCAGGCCACCGGAGCATTAGGCGGCGAAATTCATCAATGGCTACCAGATATTCTTTTAAATGATAGTGACAATTTGCCAGTTTGAATTGGGCATCATCGGCGATATCGCTTCCCGGAGCATTATAGACAACGAATGTGAAATGATCAATGGCTTTATAATACTTTTCATTGTCATATAAGTTCATGCCTTTTTCATATCGTTCGAGAAATGTTCCGGATATATCAGCTTTTGAACCGGAACAGGATGCACCAAGGAAAGTGAAAAAGATAAGGAAGCCCAAAAAGAGTGTGTTTTTTTTCATAGTTTTACCAAAGCGACTTGCATGTGCAATGTTAATCCCTGGTTTCCGGTAATTACAGCCGGTACCAGTTGGAATTTAATATTTTGTGTCAGAGAATTGTTAAATTTTGTCGTTCGAATATAAGCATCAAAGGCGGATATGACATGGTTAAACATTAAAGCTGTTGAAAAATAGCCGGATCGTTTGAGCAGATCGTTGGCATATTTCCTCATGTTTGCATAGTTTTCCTGGTTAGGAGAAGAACGTTCGATGACCTGATAATCCGGGTCATTTTTGTAATCCTGCCAGTCATCCCAGCCTTGTTTGAACTGTTTGTATTTGCTTATATTTTCATAGAAATGATATTCTTTTTCAAGCTCAATGCGATCCCGCATATCCTGCCAGTCATCCCAGGTTCTGTAGGTTTGGATAAATTCCATAAACGTATAACGTTTATATCCAATAAAAATGTTTACATTATGTGTTTTTTCTGCATTATTGTTGTTGTAAGGTTCTAAATATTCTCCGTAATAATCATCCAGCCATCGCAAACCATCCCAGTGATTGTCTGCAAAGCGTTCGTAACCATCCACCTTTTTATCACCTGCCTGCTTATAATAGATAATCCCTGTAATTCCTGCCAGTTCAAGAGCAGAATAGACAATACCCCATGACGTGTTTTTTGAGTAGAACTGACCGGTACCCGGCAGAACAGCAGACATTAAAAGGGCTTTACGCGGGTTTTTTTCATCCAAACTTGATTGAATCCGCAAGGGTGTTTGAGCATTTAGAAGCGTATATGTCAGTATGAGTAAGAGACTTATCTTTTTCATAGTTGCCCTTTACAGCGGATCGGTTCTGTTCGGAAAGTTAAACAAAACAGACCAATAAAAACGCCATTCTTTACCGAAACTTACATTTTCCAGTGTTGTTTCATTCCATCGGCTGAATGAGTCAAACCCATAGACAGCATCAAAGGTTATAGCCAGCGGATAAGCGTAAAATGACTGGCCTCCCAACCGGATTTCAAGACCTACATTCTGTTTCAAGGAAATGTCACTCAGGGATCCGCGCCAGGCATCACCGGCCTGATAGTAAAACCCGGCATACAGGCGGTTAAAAAAGAAAGGTTCAAGGCTAAGGTTCATCTCAGGTATAACGGGAAACCGGAATATCCCGGTGAAGATGAGTTTCTGTGTTCCCTCAATAGCATAAAATGGATATCCCTTTAAACCTGGCCGGCCCCCGCCGTAATAGTGGAAGAAACTGTCAATTTTAGTATTTTCCTGCCAACCGCTGTTGACAGCCAATGAGATTGCACTTCTCTTCGGGAACGAAACTGGAATAAAATATTCTGAATTCAGTTCCAGTCTCAATGTATTTTCATTACTGTAAATTTCCTGCAGTGTATTAAACTCTTCGTTAATTCCGAAATCTTGAAGGTATTCATTAAAATCATAAGCTGCAGTCAGTTTTGTAGAAAATCCTCTTCGTGGATTTATATCACTGTGCCAGTCTTTTAAGATGAAATCCAGTGTCCAGTCCCCTGAGATTGACATGCCTTTGTAATATGTGTAACCGAAAGGTTTATACAGTGTGGACGTGTTCTTATCATAATCTGTAATCAATGCAGAATACTGGTTACGTGTCAGGGATAGGTGCCAGTTATGGTTTAACCAGTTATAGTCTATTCCGCCTGTTGCTTCCCATAACTTAAAAGTAATATCCCGCTCGAATTCATAAAAATCATACAGTCTGTCGGAGGTGGAATTCAGATTATACGTTACATAATATCCTTCCAGATACAGGGATGGCAGAAAGAAATTAAAATCAAGCCGACCGTAAATATCCATGTCCTTTGATGTTGAGATTCCCATGGATGTGTAAAAATTGTATTTATCCAGAACCTCGTTCTGAAATGCTGCAAATCCGAATTTGGGTTTATTGTAATCCAGCATGAAAAAAGGGATAAAAAAGAGTCTTGAAAATTGTGATGTGTATTCTGTTGCCTGCATTAAAGGAAATTGTTTGGGATCATAATTGCTTTCAGGCACTCTGTACGAGCGGTATTCGGCATAATCAGGGTTGACCGGTTTGGGCGTGGTAAGTGCAGCAAGTTTGAACAGTCCGTTTTCAAAAAGGGTATAATAGACAGTTCCGTCAGGAGCCTGAGCCGGATAGAAAGCTGCCCCCGGTATATTGGTCAGGAGAAAATCCTTTCCCGTTGAAAGATCACGGGAATAGACATTGAAAATCCCTGTACGGTCAGAAACATACAGAATAGATTTGCCGTCCCTGCTGAATGATGGATGACGGTTGTCATGAGAGATATTGTGTATCAGTCCGCGGATGGTTCCCGTTTCAAGGTTCAGTTCATAAATATCACGTCCGTATGTGAGAGCCATATCAAATATCAGGGTTTTCCCTCCGGGGGATGCGGATATTTTATAAATCTGTTCTCCATGACGAAAATCCGTGAGCGGATGCAGGTTGCCCAGGGAATCAACCTGCGCAATATTATGAGAACCATCATTGACATAAATAACAAAGAGTTCACCTGTAGGAGAGATTGCTGTAGAATAAATTCTTGCATAATTGGTGATGAATTCAGATTTATCGGTATCAAAGTCATAACGTGCCAGATCGAAATATACTGAACCGTAGATGTTTGGCAAACGCTGTTTCACATAATAGATAATGCGGCTGTCCGAACTCCATGCCATATCACTTCTTATCCGGCTTTTTTTATCCAATACTTTTGTTTTTCCATCTTCAGTCAGAACAGACAAATAGGTTTGGCCCATATAATCCCGGCCTTCGGATGAAGCAACAACTATTTTTTCACCATCCGGCGAGACAGATACATTTACATAAGCCGGTCCTTTATCCCGAAGTATCGTTCCTTTGACTTCATGATTCCGGATCTTTTCCGTATCTCTCAGATAGTCAGCAGTCAATTTTTCAACCCATTCCCGATAAAGATCCCTTCCTGAACGGCCAAAGACTTTTTTAAACACGTTATCAAAGGACCAGTTCTTTACAGATGAAGCGGTTTCGGCAATTTTCCTCTGTGATTCCGGTCCGAACTCTTCACTAAGGAACCGGACAAAAGCATAACCCGTATTGTAAACGGATTCATTACCTGTTCCTTTTTTATCGAAATAGGCGGCTTCATTCCATGAAAGCAGAGTTCCGTTTAAAGTTCTGTCCCGCAGCAGCATATCTCTGTGTGAATCCCAGTGATCGGCCTGACTTGTCTCATACTGATATTGGGCAACCCCTTCCGCCCACCACATGGGAACAACAACATTGGCAACAGGTGCTGCTCCGATACCTTTTGGATATTCTAGAATGATATTGTCCTTATAAGGTTTTTCCCGGTCCAGAACCTGTATAAAGGCTGCCGGAACGGATATGGGATATTTCATGGATTTTCCCAATGAAATTATATGAGAAAATTCATGGGTAAAAACATTCCTGATCCAGTTGTGGTTCCCTCTCAGATCGAATTGCAGGGGGGAAGCCCACAGCAGAATTTTATTTTCAAAATAATAGGCACCGCCGTTTGCATAATCGTCCGTATCCATGATAACAATCTGCGTTTTTGTTGCCGGTTCAAAATCATATAAGGAAGTCACATGAGGATACATCTCTTCGGCAACACTCAATACCATCCGGGCTGTCTGCTCTGTTCCCGCATGATAATGATAAATAAAATGTTCCGATTCAAAAGAAAACCATTCCAGTTCAGGATGGTTTGGTCCAGCCGTTAAAAAGGTAAAAGAATAAAGTAAATAAAGGAAGATGTGGACAGATTTACGTGCCTGATATCTCATTGTTTATTTCAATACAGCCGGTTTAATAATGAACGTCTCTGACTTTCCCAATCCGTAAACGGTTATTTTTGCAATATATACTCCAGAATCAAGATTTCTCACATTCCAGACAATTTCATTCCACTGATTTTGTATGGGTATTTGTGAGAGTTGTTCCACAAATTTTCCCTTTAAATCATAAATTGCAATATCAATCTTATCTGCTGATACGGCAAAGTATCTAAAACGTGTGGATTCATCGGAAACCGGATTGGGATAGTTATATATCAGATTATCAGCGATGAGAAACGCAACAGGATATTCTGAAAAAAATGTTTTATCCTTAGGGATATATCTTGAAGCAAAGATATCACCGGCCGCATATCCCCAATGGACAGAGTCACCGTCAAACATAATGAAATCACCTTCTGATATTAACTGAATTAAATTGTCATTTTTTGTGAGGAATAGGGTTTTGGGGTCAGGTGTAACTAAGGATGTGGTAAGAATCTTACCCTGATCGTTCAGAATATCTACCCTGCCGTCACCCGTAACGGCGGCAATCCGGAGAGCGTCATCATTAAAAAATACACGCATGGTATTATAAGAACAGGATATTGGAAATCCGGGCCATGGATTGCCGTCGGAATCCGTAAGAAACAACCTGTTTTGTTTTTCTTCATCTGTAAGGATAAGAAGATCAGGTCCCTTAGTTTTTGCCAGATTTACAGGTATGATCTGAGATATTCTCCGGTGAATGAGAAAGGGAATTCTGTTGTAAAGCGTGTCCAAAGCATAATTATAATAGTGAAATCCGCCCAGATCATTATTGGTAAGGATCAGACTGTCACCGTAAGAGACAAGGGTGCCGATCGTAAAGGGCAGTTTTTGAACGAATGCATCTTTAGGATGAAACAGGTATTCTTCGTTGACAATGACAAGATTATCCAGATAATTGCCTCCTCTTATCCGGGAACTGAGTGTTGAATTTTTCGGATGTAAATCCGCCGTTAAAAAATCATAAATTGAATATCCGGGATTTGTCCGGTCCGTATCCGGCAGAAGAAGCTCATTTTCTACACGTGTTATATTATCTAACTGTACAGGGTGACTTATCTGTTTTTCACGGATAAATGAAAATGTTTTACTTTGAGGCTCAGGACTATACAGTCTGATAAAATGTGAAGTATTTTCCGAATAAATCAGGGTCAGATAATCCGGTGCGGGAATAATAGCAAGGTTGTGCGGTGCGGGGGACAGAGGCCTTAGGTCTGTATGTTCTGTAAAAACGGAATCCAGAAGGCTGACTAAAAAGCCCTCTTTCAAACCAAAAATAACAGGTATATCGAATAAACCCAGATCAGAAAATCCCAGGCCTGTAAATCCGGGATAATTTTTTGGGAAATCAGTACCGAAATCCAGAAAAAAAGTTGCAGAATCAGGTGAAAAACTAAAATTTCTTAGCCGGATGCCGGTTTGAACACTGGCAAAACTGCGTGTATTGGGATTTGTCCTGTCGGAAAATTCTATATCTGTCAAATTAAACAGATGTTTGTTATTGTCAATAAACCCTGGATTCTTATTAAACCACATATCCCATTTCCAGCCCTGATTCACGTTACCGCTTAAAAAACCGTAGTTTTTTCCTATATCATAACTGCCGTCTGCTTCCTCAAGTCTGACCATAGGAATCGTTTGTCCGTTTGGATTTTCGGGATACTCATAAAGTGCTTTGTCCGGATTATGGATATGCCAGATAAGCAGGCCCGATGCGGGAAGGGAAACATTATAGTTCTCCACCGATTCGAGAACACCGGTTTCAGGATTTACGAAATGGTCGTTTACACCCTGAGCGTTCAAAAAATCAAGTGCATCCAGATATGTTTTATAACGTTTATTATCGGGTATGGTATCGTGAGCATTTACCTGATAGAGGGAATCCAGCCGGAAACCTGTATTGCGTCTATATTCAATCAAAAAATATTCCCGGCTGCTAATGGGAACACGGATTGTTTGTCCCGGTATCATAGATATGTTTCCGGGTGTTTGAATAATATCCGGTGTAACAAGTCCCAGAATTTCTTTTTCAAAAGCGGATAATACAATGGGAAGAAGGCCGTTCCCGTTATTGGATCCCTGATCCATGAGTCCGAAAATACCGGTCCCTGACTGTCCTGATTCCGTATTGTACAGAGGAGGTAATCCCAGGAGAAAACCAGACATGAGTACAACCGTTCCGTTGAGAGCAACATTATAATCAAGCTGATTCTGCATTTCTGGAAGCACGATTCCTCTTTCAACACCTAAATCATCAAATAATTCCAGGTAATTGGGATTTAAATATTTTTCAAGAAAATCCCTGTCGAAGTAAAAGGATGGGATATCGTAGGGGGTAGGATCATACATATCCGAAAAATCAAAATCCTGACCCACACCAGCATGGAACATGATCAATTCCTTTGATAAACCGGTTACACCGTGATCATTCTTTAGAATATTCAGGGTTTCATAGACAAGTTCAGCCAGTTTATAATCTACACTGTCCGGTATATTGGCAGGATGGTAATAACGCATGTCACGGGGCAGGATAACGGAGGAACTGTTTACCGGAAGGATACGGGACATACTTGTATCAATTCGGATTCTTCCATCGGATACATTACGCCAGTAATTACTAAGCGAAATCAGATGTGATTGAAAATAATGTTTATTATGAGGGGGCGGATCGAAGATGTAGGTTTCATCCTTATCCCAAATTTGAAGGAAAGTCCCGTTTCCGGTTGTTACGGGTGTGTTGTCTTCCTGAAATTCAACAAGGATCACATTCCAAAAATGGTCTTTAAGCGGGGATGTGTCGAACCGTGAAGGAGTTCTTGAGGGGAGTGCAAAAAGGATAGAATGAAAAGTGGCGACAAGGATCGCCACAGTAATCAATAATCTTGTGTATTTCATAAGTTGTTCAATCTTTTCCGAAGCGATACCTTAAACTGATTCTCATAGTATTGGTCAGGGGATGGTTATCTGCCCCATGTGTATAACCGAAATCGAAACCGATGTTGTGGTACATAAGACCAAAACCCAGCGTGGGATTTTTTATCTTCCCTGCTTTATCGTAAATGAAACCGGCACGAAGGGCAATCAGATCGTTGTAAACATATTCTCCGCCAACATTAAAAATCATCTGATCAATTTCATTTTGAAAGGAACCGTCATTTTTTGAACCAACTTCAACTTTATTCATAACTTTATTTGTTGGATGACCGCCGAATATTCCCCAACCGACCATTTCATCACCGCTATCAGGATGGTAAGAAACAGCAATATTCCCATCCTGGTCATAATCGCCGCCTAGTAAAGGATCGCCAAATTCATCATATCCGCCCTGAGGATTTCCTTCCGCATCATATCCGCCAATATAACCGTCTCCGGAGTAATCGATATCTCCTTTATACTTCCAGTCGTTGAACCAGGAAGTAAAAATAGCCTTATACCACGGATCGGAATAAGCTTCTTCTCCCTGATCGATAATGTTATTTCCGTTTCTGTCCATAGGCTGATAACTGGCAACCAGCAGTTTATTTATATCAAATACAATGGAGAATTTATTGTGTTTATGTTCTACAACACGAAGATTAAGTCCAATTTTCATATTTGTGGGCATGGGATCTGCCTGAGCCACATCAATAAAAGCGACTTTTGGACCCAGATTTGACAGGTTAGCACCAAAATCCACCCGGTTGAACAACAGGTTTTTATGTAAATAGCCGAAATCAAAGGCAAAACTGGTTGATGACCCTTTTCCTTTCTCCCCGATGGTTCCTGTGGGGCTCAGCATTTGATAAACAATTTTGGCATTAACTCCGAATGCCTGATTTTTGGAAATCATGGTTCCGTATGAAGTAGTTAAGGCTGTCATATAGGAAATAAATGTTCCCAGATCCTCATTGTTTTCGCCCCGCCGCTGCTGTTCACCAAGGTTCAGATAGATTATATGACCGCCGACTGTACCAAATCCCGGGATTCGGTAACCGGCTGTGAGAAAATTATAGTACATATCGTCAACAAGATTGGGCAGCCATTTTACATACATGAGACCAATCTCGTTTTTATCCATAAATGCCAAACCTGCAGGGTTCCAATAGGAAGAATAGGCATCGTTTGCATCGGCAACCTGGGCTTCACCCATGGCTTCAGCCCGTGCACCCGGGGCAATTAAAAGGAAAATTGCAGATGCATCTCCCTGCGCCATCAGGTTACCTGCCGATAAGATAAGAATCATTAAGAGTATGATTCGTTTAAACATATTTCGGATCTCCTTCAAAAAAAAACCGAACGACATAAGAGCGCTCGGCCTGCTTGTTCGTTCAAAGGACATATTTGCACACTGTGTTTTTTTCAAATAATCCTTTAACGAACGTCTCTGATGCTCACCTCTCTATTTTAACCTTGAAAGTTAATAAGCTTGAATTCAGAATGTCAACATTTCTCTGTCAATAGATATATACGAAAATTGACGAATAGTGTTCCTTTGATATGGCTCACGTATTTTCTTCAAGATCTTTGATCTCTTCCTTGAATTCAGTGACATCCTTGAATTCATGATAAACGGATGCAAAACGGATATAAGCTACTTTGTCAATTTGTCTCAGCCGTTTAATGACTTCTTCCCCGATAAAGGAAGATTTTACTTCTGAAAGTCCCAACTGTTCGATTTTCTGTTCAATCTCATAGGCAATATTTTGAATAGTCTTTAAAGATACAGGGCGTTTAGTGCAGGAAAGCTGTATACTGTGAATCAGTTTTTCCCGGTTAAACTCCTCCCGGGTTCCGTTTGATTTAATAACCAGAACAGGACTGAGAGCGATATATTCATATGTTGTGAAACGGTAACCACAAGCAGGACATTCTCTGCGTCGTCGTATTCCGATCTCTTTTGTCAGAGGCCGGCTGTCAATTACCCGGGTATCAGGCTGTTCACATTGTGGGCATTTCATTGCTTATATTTACTCAGTAATTGGGGATACAGGGGATATTTTTTTGTTAACTGCCGTATATCATCCCGAACAGACTGAAGGATTGTTTCATTATCCGGATCGTTTATAACACGGTCAATAAATCCTGCAATATCTTTCATATCTTCTTCTTTAAAACCGCGGGTCGTTAGAGCCGGTGTTCCGATGCGTATACCGCTTGTTACAAAGGGACTTCTTGTATCGAATGGAACCATATTTTTATTCACGGTAATTCCTGCTGTCTCAAGAGACGTTTCGGCTTTTTTACCACTTATATCTTTATTCCTCAGATCAATCAGAACCAAATGATTATCCGTACCTCCTGAGACCAGATTAAAATCCAGCTTTAAGAGTTCTTCAGCCAGTGTTTTTGTATTTCGGATAATCTGTTCAGAATAGGTTCGGAATTCGGGTGTCAATGCTTCTCCAAAGGCCACAGCCTTGGCAGCGATTATATGCATGAGGGGACCGCCCTGAATTCCCGGCATAACCGTAGAATCCATTATTTCCGACATCATTTTGGTCCTGCCGCTTTTAGCGGCGGTTAAACCGAAGGGATTTTCAGTATCCTTTCCGATAAGGATCATTCCTCCCCTTGGTCCTCGTAAAGTCTTATGGGTTGTTGTTGTAACAACGTGACAATAGGGGATTGGATCGGGGTGAAGACCAGAGGCGATTAATCCTGCAGGATGGGCTACATCAGCCATGAGAAAAGCACCTGTTTCATCAGCAATTTCCCTGAAACGCGGGAAATCATAGAAACGCGGGTAAGCACTGGCTCCAACAATGATGAGTTTCGGTTTGAATTCCCGGGCTTTTTTCACAACGTCGTCAAAATCAATACGTCCGGTATCTTTACGGACTCCATAGCTGACAATGTTGTAAAATTTTCCGGAAAAATTAACCGGACTTCCATGGGTAAGATGGCCGCCGTGGGATAAATCCATTCCAAGTACTGTATCTCCCGGATGGCAATACGTAAAATAGACGGCCATATTAGCCTGACTTCCAGAATGGGGCTGAACATTGGCATATTCGGCGCCAAAAAGTTTACAGGCTCTTTCCCGTGCCAGGTTTTCAGCTTCATCAACGTGTTCGCATCCACCGTAATAACGGTGTCCGGGATAGCCTTCTGCATATTTGTTTGTCATTACATTTCCCGCTGTTTCCAAAACGGCAGGACTGACAAAATTTTCGGATGCAATCATTTCAAGTGTGGCATCCTGACGGTTGATCTCGTTAGTAATCGTTTTAAAGACTTCCGGATCCTGACCCCTGATTGTATCAAACATTTAACACCCCGTTAATGAATGAATTTTATCTACCCGTCTGGCGTGACGTCCGCCTTCAAAAGTTGTTTGAAACCAAACGTCAATCATGTTTTTTATTTCTTCAAATGTGGATACACGTGCTCCCATAGCTAAAATATTGGCATCGTTGTGTTTTCTGGCCATTTCCGTATGAAATACACTGGTACAAAGAGCTGCACGGATTCCGGGTATTTTATTGGCTGAAATACTGATCCCTATTCCGGTTCCACAAAAAACAATCCCGCATGATCCGTCAGTCTGACGAACCATACGGGCAACTTTTACACCATAATCGGGATAATCAACCGGTTCTTCGGAGTCAGGTCCAAGATCAACTACTTTATATCCGAGAGAACGGACATATCTTGCAGTTTTTTGTTTTATGGAAAAACCGGCATGATCAGAACCAATAAAAACTACTGTACTTTTATGGTCCTTGTAATCCAATTATATCCCTCTCCAAGGGGTTTAAATTCATTGGGTCCCACTTTATTGGCCTCCGTAGCCAGAAAATAGTCCCGTTGCCCCATAATAATTAATTCATTTCTTTCCAGAAAATTGATTTTACTCCGGACCGTGCCGTTTCCCTGTGCCAGAGCATTTTTAAAATCCTCATAAGCCATATGATAGACAAGTTTGTCGTTCAGGTTCAGAGTCATTGTATTTGCCTGGGCAATTGAAAGATACACTTCACCTCTTTCAGCCAGTGCACGTCCATTATGAGGGGGTAAGTTCACGGCTTTTTCTGCATACCCCATGGCTGTTTTATACTGACCCATTTCACGATACAAACTTGAAATTTTAATCTGCAGTTCATTATCTGAAGGATTTCTTCTCGAGAGTTCTTCATAGGTTTTAACTGCCAAATCCATTTGCCCGGTATTCTCGTAGCTTCTGGCCAGTAAGTTAGCCAGATTTCGGTTTGTAAGATTATATTTCAGGCTTTCTTCCAAAACAACGATTGCAGTTCTGTAATCCCCGGTATCTACCAGCCTTTTGGCGTATTGATAAGCATACTGGGGATTGGTCTTATCCAATTCAAAGTTTTTTGCATACAACTGAATCGGATCCACCCCCTTTGCTTCATACGCTGCAATGATGGATAACTCGGCTTTTCTGTTCTCAGGATCAATTTCCAGAATATTTTCAAGCAGTATTATTTGTTCATCGTACTTACCGGAATTGAAATAAAGGTCTGCAAGCTCAAACATATAATCTGTGTTGCCGGGATACAGGGTTACTATCCGGTTCCAGGCTTCAATACTTTTTTCCACATTTCCTCTGTTATAATATGCTAATAATTGAAGCATATGTAGATTCGTGGGATTATAGATCAGTCCCTCTTCAATAGCCCATGAAGCAGAATCGGTCTGATCCAGACGAAAATAACAATGTGCCAGATCTTTAAATAAGGGATCTGCAAAATCTTCCACACAACCCAATTCAAGAACCTCTTTATAGTTTTTAATTGCTATTGCCCAGTTTTCCTGGATTTTATACTGATCGGCATTACTCATTTTGAACAGGCATCTGTTATAATTTGCTTTCCTTAAAGAATCACGTTTTGCCCGTTGAATTGCGGCCAGCTCTTCGGGAGATCTTTGGTTCTGAGGTACGCAATTTGATAAAAATACGATCCCCAAAAGCAGAGATATTCCAAAAATTAACAGGCGTTTTTTGTTTTTTCTCATTTTATTTTTTCTCCTGATAATTACTATCTGTATTTTCCCCGGGTATTAAACCAGCGTTCAATTGAATTAACAGAAATTTTAATCTGGTAAAACGATTCATCGAGACTTGTCTTTTCCTCAAGGATTGTGTTTTCAAAGATAACCCCTGAATTTAAGCCGTAAATGAATGAAACGTCAATACGACTTTTAAAATTATTAAACGGAATTCCAAGGCCACCGCTTAATCCCATTGACCTGTAGTCCAAAGACAGTCTGTTTTCATCATAAAAAACTCCGAGCCGGTAAGTAATGCTTTCCCGGAGAGGAACAAAGAGACCCACAGCCCCCCGTTTTTCCAAACCGGCACCAAAAGAGTGTGAAGCAGTTGAATTATGAGCAGTTTTAATTGCATTAAAATTTTCAAGGTTCGATGGATTACTCATAGACCGAACCGTGTAATCAGACATAAAAAATAACATTTGTGACAATTTCAAAGTAAATCCGGCGCTTAACTCATTAGGCAGGATTACTTTTTCAGAGCGAACCGTATCTATGGGGTCATTGTAAATGAAATGACTGTATGATCTGAAATTATATGTATGGTATGTCATGGAATATGTTTGAGCATAGGATAATCCAATAGAAAGTTTTTTACCTGCCAGGAGTGTACCCAAGACAATTCTCCGGCCATCTATGCCATGTGATATGTATCGTTCCGCTGAATTATATTCCGAATTGGAAAACTTGATCTGATCCGATTGGGTATAACCGCCTGTCAACATCTGAAGAGATAATCCGGCATGGAGATTATTATAAATCCGGTACCCCATTCCCAGGGATACTGTATAAATATCACCGCTGTTTGTTAAAATCTCTGTTGTATAGGGTGTTATGATCTGATATTCCGCTTTTGCCGCAGTCAATGGATTAAATCCGATAAGCATTCCCCCTCTTGAACCGACAGGGATCAGGAGGTTGACATAATCGAAACGCACGGATGACTCATTATAACCAAAATCGGATACGTGTGAGATTTTTGTTTTTAATCCGGTTTCCAAACCTGTAAACCGGGCGAAGGATAAAAGTGCGGGATTTTTCACACCGAATGTCAGTGTATCTGTGTAAGCCACGGAAGTGCCGCCTCTTCCTGATGCTGATACGGAATGGTCGTTACCGTAATTTCCAGTACCATACAGATCAAAAATTCCGGCCTGTAAAAGAGTGACTGCCGTTAAAATTAATAGGATATGTTTTAGTAATCTATTCATAAAGTACCCGCTAAAACTCTGTTTTTACAATTTTCAGCTTTGTTGAATCCGGATTGAAAGAGATCTGGTTAAAACCATACAACTCGCTGCTCATTCTGATATAAAGTCCGCTGACAGCTGATTCTGCATTGTCCTGCATGTTCATCAGGACTTCAGTAATAGGAATATGTATTTTTGAGTCACTGATTTTTATCAGACCGCTATTTTGATATGTGCTGAATTTGAAATTTTCCGTATTCCAGTTGTCAGATGTAAATAATCCAACATATACCGTCAGGAAATCTTCATCGAAATAAGACGTAAGCGGATCGACAGTCAGTGAAAGTCCGGCATAATTAAGTGAAACACCCTGGATTTCGGTAAGCAGTCGGGAAGATGTAATAAAGGCCCGCCGAATTGCTCCCTGGGAAATAAAAAAACCGGATGTGCTTCCCTGTTCTCTCAAGGCTGAATATGTAAAATCCCTGCCGGCATAAATGGTAAAAGTTTCTTCATTGGCGCCTGACGTATCATATACGGTACAATTCATTACAAGTCGGGGTCTGTCCATAACGGTTAAATAATTTGAAGAATAATATCCCGCAATACCTTCCGGGTTACCGGTATCATAATTCAAAACAAACCCGTTGTTTTTTTCATCACCGGTTGGCTTCCACCATTTCATTACAATCTCATTGCTCACCTGAATTATTAAGGAATCCGATGTGTAGGCAAACTGACCCGCATCTATAAGTTGTCCTGCTAGTGTTTGCCAGTATGCATCGAAATCCGTTGTATCAGCCCAGTAAAAATCTTCTGTGTCTGGTATGAGAGACATTTGAAAAGTAAAATTATCAACATCACCCCATGTTTGATATTCTTTCAGGATGAAGTAGGCATCATTCAGGATAACCGAATCAACATCAAGTTCACGGTTTACGATTGATGTAAAATTGTTAAAGAGAAGAATTGATTTACAATCCGCATCACGGTATCCGCCGATATAATTATAAATGGATGAAGATGAAGATGAAGAATTGTAACGCACGGTCAATGAATCAAAATCCTGCCGTTCATACCTCAGGGAATCCACAACAGCTGTTCCCGGTCCCGCTGGAAACTGAACCGGACTTTCAGCACATGATGTGAGAAGTGCCATGGTAATAATAAGAAATGGAACCGTTTTTTTCATAAGCCTTCCTGCAAAAAAAATCCCGGAGGTGTTAAAACCACCCGGGAATATACATTGTTTTTTGAAAAAAATATCAGATAGTTTCGAGAAAATGATATATCTGTTTTGATGTTTCATTCCAGGTGTTTTCATCAGGATTTTCAATGGAGTGCTTCAAGTATTGTTCCCCTTTTTGTTCCAGTAATTTTTTTACGGACTTATCTTCAAAAAGGGTATTAATCATGGAATCATTTCCGTTATTCAATAAAATAACACCTTTAGAATGACGGATAGCAGACTTCAGCAATCCGACCGGTTCAGTCAGATCATCATCACTGTCCGGAATATTGTAGTCCTTTATTACATCCGGGCTTAATGCTTTAAATTCACTGTCATTGCTGAGAACAAGCACAGGTTTGGTAGGTTTATACCACTCTTTTTCACTGTATTTTGTTTTGAGAAGAAAAGGCGTTAAAGCAGATTCGGCATTAAAACACAGCATAATATCCGGCTGCCAGTACAAATATTCCAACGTAAGGATAGATGTCTGATTGAAAAGAACTGTACAAGTATCCCATAATTCATATTGGATTGTTGAACCGGTATCTGGAAGATTTTTTGGGGTTTTTTTGTAAAACTCAGGATAAACAAGAAAATAAACCTGAACCCTGGTATCCGGTATAAAGGCGGATTTTACGGAGGGAATGATCTCTTCATTTTTATAAAAAACCGGAATTTCTTTCAGACGGATAACCTCTCTCAAAATATATTTTCTATCTGAAATAAAACCGTATTTTGGCATATAAAGACGAATATCAATTTTATTTTCATTATAGATGCGGGAAATATTTTGAATAAAATCACCGATAAGGGAAGATTCCGTAAAAGGCGTTATACTGTGTGTCGTTGCATAAATACGTAAAGTCATACGTTTTAAATCTTATTTTAATTTGTTTAACATTTGTTGAGCTTGTCTGAAATATTCACTGTAGGGATAGTGCTTTACAAGTCTGTCAAATTCATCTTTAGCTCGTTCTTCCTGTCCCAGTTTCAGATAGCAGTATCCAAGTTTAAACTGGGCATCATCATATTTCCCTTTTTCTGTAAAAGTAAATACTTTTTCAAACTCGATCAGAGCCCTCTGATAATCACCTTTCATATAATATGCTTCGGCCAGCCAATACTGGGAGTTATCGGCCAGTTCATGATCCGGATTGGTTTCCAGAAGATCCGAGTATTTTTTTATGGCGGCATCATAGCGTTTATTCTGAAAATCCCCCAGAGCTTCTACATACTCGGATTTGAATACTTCAGGAGATCTGCGTTTTGGGTGTGCTGAAGATGTTTTTATACTACCAACGGGTTGGACGACGGATAAATTGCTTAATGCATCATTTAAAGCGGCTACTTTATTCTTTAAATATTGAATGTCATTAAAAAGTCCGTAACTGGTACTGTCAATAAATTCAGCACTTTGCTGAAAATTCATTCCCTCAGCCTTAAATTTGTTAAGTTCCTCAACTGTATGATTCTGTCTGAGATTTAATGCTTCAAGCTCACTATTAATCTTTTTAATCTCACGGATAACCGTTTCCAGATCACTGCGGGATACAGCACCGCCGCGACCGGTTGTTATACTCTCGACCTGACTTTTTACAAGACCGACTTCTTTTACAAGTGAATCAATCCTTGCATGAGCCGTATCATCGGTCAGGTTTTTAGGACCAGAACAGCCGAAAGACAATAGTGCTGATATAAGGACACTACTGATAATAACGATTCTGTTTTTCATAATAAGCCCTTTTTTATATAGATGTTATTCCACCTAAACAATTTACATTATTCTGCAGAAAAGCACAACGAAAAACCCTTGTCAAATGCTTACATATCATTTATCAGAAAGGTTTTCAGTAATTGAATCATTGCATCAATATCGGAAGAACCGGACATTTCACGTACAGAATGCATAGCCAGCATAGGTACACCCGCATCCAGAGTCCGAAGTCCGAGATTTGCCGAAACCAGAGGACCGATGGTTGATCCGCAGGGTATGTCAGACCTGTGAACATAGGTTTGTACGGAAATCCCTGCCTGGTATGCCAGTTCTTTGAAGAGTGCCGATGCATACAGATCTGTTGCATATCGCTTCTGTGCATTGATTTTTAAAGCAGGCCCCCTGTTCAGATATACAGGATGATTTGTTTCATAAAGTTCGGGATAGTTGGGGTGCCAGGCATGTACACCATCTGCTGAAAACAGAACAGAAGCAGTCAGAGATCTCAAATACTTTTCGCGGTCAAGTCCTGATGCAATTGCCAAACGTTCAAGAACAGAACCTAAAAACATTGAATCTCCGCCGGTCGGACTTTTTGAACCGATTTCTTCGTGATCAAAGCAAACAATCAGCGCAGGATTTTTTAATTCAGTCCCTGAAACAGGCAAAGCTTCCACGGCAGTATAACACATGGCCAGATTATCAATCCGCCCTGATATAAGAAATTCTTCCTCAGGTCCGCCCAATACTGCAGGCTGAAGATCATAAATTTCCAAAGCGGTATCTACAATATCATCCGTGTTAATTCTGTTTTCACGTGCGACCCATTCCATGAAATCCTTCTGTGTAAAACCGTTATTTTCAGGCGTCAACCTGAATAGAGGTATTAATTGAGTCTGTTTATTGAATTTCAAGCCCTCTTCATTAACCTGCCGGTTCAGGTGAACAGCAGGCTGGGGAATTCTCAGAACAGGTTTTTTGCATTGCCATAATATTGTTTTAAACCCGGTTTTTCCGTCCCGTACAAGTATGCGCCCTGCCAATGAAAGATCTCTATCCGCCCAACTTGTTAAAAGAGGACCTCCGTAAACTTCTGCTGATAATAAAACTGTCCCGTGCTTTTCAATTACCGGATGAGGTTTTATGCGGAAACCGGGAGAATCAGTGTGGGCTGCTGCAATATTCCATTTTCGTATTATATCCGGTTTTTCATTCATGATCCCTGCAACAAATCCCCCATCTTCCCGGACAATATAAAAACCGTCTCCCGGTTTAAGAGTCCACGAATTCTTTTCAGACAGTTCCCGATACCCCTTTTGACTCACACGTTTTACCATTTCGGATGTTGCATGAGACGCTGTGGGTGAATTGTTTAGAAATGACAATATTGAATATGGCTTCTCTATGGATTGCTTTGTTTCTCTGTTTTTATCTGTCATCTTACACTCCGGTTTGAGCTGTAATCTACATATTTTTATTTATAAAAACCTGTAATTGAGCTTGTTTTTTTCTGTAACTTATTCTACCCGATCAGGTCTTACATGGCAAATATACAGGGAAAAACGATGAAAAAATCTGGCCATATTCTCACATTCATACTTTTTTTCACTTTAACGCTTCAGGCAAATGTCCCCCAATCACTGGTTCGTTTTGAAGGATATACGGTTTTCGAAACTCAAGAAGAGCTGAATCTGAGGGTACAAATTCTCTTTACGGTTGAGGAAGACTGGCATATTAACAGTCATGTCCCGTTGGAAGAATATTACATACCGGCAGAGATTAGTCTTGATTCTCATGAAGCCGTTGAAATGGTATCCGTAGAATTTCCCGAACCTAAAATTCTCGAACTTGAATCTTTAGGCGGGAAAAGTTCTGTCTTCGACGGAGTCATACCAATCATACTTAATTTGAAAAGGATAAAACCGGACACCGGTAGGGAAAGTCCCGTTACAGGACGTCTGTCTTTTCAGGGCTGTAATAATAATATTTGTCTTATTCCCATGGATTTGGACTTTTCTTTTACACTGATCACAGGCAACATGAAGGAGATTAAGACAGATAAACAAACAGAGAATAAATCCTCCCTGCCGACCGGTCCTGAACCGGTTGAAGAAATTGATGAAAGAGCTTTAATGCACACAAGTGTACTTCAGGGTTCTTTCCAACCCCTCGAAGATGTTTCACCCTTCGGAACAAAGAATTTTTTACTTATTATCCTTTTGGTTTTTGCCGGGGGGCTGGCCCTGAATCTTACCCCCTGTGTTTATCCTCTCATTCCTGTTACAATCAGTTATTTCGGCTCCCAGAAAGGAAAGGGTAATTTGATCCTTATGGCAATCCTTTATGTTGCAGGTATGGCTGTTACATACTCCGTTCTTGGAACGATTGCTGCTCTTTCAGGCGGATTGTTTGGATCCCTTATGACAAATCCTTTTGTTTTGATCATACTTGCTCTTCTGATGCTTTTTCTATCCTTAAGTATGTTCGGAGTCTATGAGTTCCGTCTGCCTTACGCTTTGACCCAAATTGGAGGCGGAAGCCGGTCAGGCTATTTCGGATCTCTGGTAATGGGACTTACAATGGGCATTGTTGCGGCTCCCTGTATTGGCCCTTTTGTGATCAGCCTTTTAACCTATGTGGCGGCTTCAGGAAGTCCGATTACAGGTTTTATACTTTTCTTTGCCATGTCTTTGGGATTGGGTATACCCTATATTTTTCTGGCTATATTTTCTGCCCGTATAGACAGACTGCCCCATTCAGGCGAGTGGTTAAACGGTGTGCGTATTCTCTTCGGACTTGTCCTTCTGGGTATGTCTCTATGGTTTATCCATCCTCTTTTACCAGGATCCCTTTCAAAAATCATACTTCCTTTATATCTAATACTTGCCGGTTTTTATTATGCGGTTTTAAATCGGTCCGGTGAAAGTTCTTCCGGTTTCAGAAAAGTTAAAATTATTTTAAGTCTGATCTTGGTTATGGCAGGGACTTGGATGATTAAACCGGAGCCGGTTCTTGCAAACGGGCTCAACTGGCAGAAATATGATGTTGAATTGCTGGAAGAGGCAAAAAAAGAGAACAAATATGTTATGATCGATTTTTATTCGGACAGTTGCGTCCCTTGTAAAGAGTTGGATGCCATTACGTTTAGAGATCCCGAAGTGGCCCGTATATTAAAAGATTTCACCTTAATTAAAGTTGATCTTACAAGAGGCGGAACGGATTTGATTAAAAAATATAACATTCTTGGATTTCCCACAGTTGTATTTCTTGGATCTGATGGGATTGAACGAAATGATTTGCGATTATTGGGTTTTGAGAATCCCCGTTCTTTTTTAAATCGCCTTCAAGCTCTTATAAATCAATGATCTAAGTTCTGAAACCTTTATCAAAACTTGTTTTACAGAGTTTTACATGTTTCTTTAAAAGATTCTTCTTAACTTCTTTTTCCCGAAACCCATTCATCGATTCGGAAGAAAAGAAGGGAATAAAAATGGGGAATCTTACACGGCATACAAGTCCGGCTTTTAATTGGTTTATGCAGAGAATTACAGCCATTATTCTGGCAATCGGACTTCTGGTTCATTTTTATGTTCTGCATTTTGCCATCGAAAGACCGATAACTTTTGAAAAGGTCCAGGAACGTCTGTTAACACCGGGCTGGGTTCTTTTTGATCTTATTCTTCTGGCATCAGCAGTTTATCATGGATTATTCGGCTTGTTTAATGTTATCTGTGATTACAACCCCGGTGAGACTTTTCGGAAAATTATTGGATGGTTCTTCTTTATTGTCGGTGTAGTCCTTTTAATTTACGGGATTATGGCTTTGCTTCCCTTTACACAACGGGGAGGTGTATAATGGATATGAAAAAACCGGGGATGATTCGTGAATGGTATCTGAATTTTAACTGGGGTATGCTGGCTTTTGTTTTTCACAGGATATCAGGGCTTGCCCTGGTGTTTTACATTTTTCTTCATATTTACAGTATCGGACATTCTCTTGGCGGAGGGAATGAATTTGACCGGATGATGCAAAGCTATAATACACCGTTGGGACATGTGATAGAATATTTCCTGTTATTGGCGGTTTTATGGCATCTTTTTAACGGGCTTCGCATAACAATTACCGATTTTCTTCGTTTTTCCCATCAACAAAGACGATTGATTTTCTGGGTTTTCATCATATGCGGTATCCTTGCCATCGGTTCTCTTTTCCGTTTTATACCCGCTTTAAAAGTTCTGATTGGAGGAATCTGATATGATTTATACGGAAGCTCTGGTTGTGGGAGCAGGACTGGCCGGATTGCGGGCTGCGATTGAATTAAACCGTCACAATGTAAAGGTTGCGGTTATTACTAAAGTCCATCCTGTGCGTTCGCACAGTGTGGCTGCACAGGGTGGTGTCAATGCCGCTTTGAGGAATCATCCCCGGGGAAAATTTGACAGCCCGGAACTGCATGCTTTTGATACAATAAAGGGAAGCGATTACCTTGCCGACCAGAAAGCCGTTCTCAAAATGACCACGGAGGGGATAGAACGGATCTATGAACTGGAACATTGGGGATGTCCATTCAGCCGCACGGAGGATGGTCGCATTGCTCAAAGACCCTTTGGAGGGGCAGGTTTTCCCAGGACCTGTTATTCTGCAGATAAAACCGGCCATCTTATGCTTCACACACTCTATGAGCAGACTCTGAAGTTTGAAGCCCACAGTGAACGGGCAGACATGAAAATTTATGACGAATGGTTCGTTACCCGTTTGATTGTGGATAAAGGTGCTGCCAAAGGTGTTATTGCCCTTAATATCAATACAGGAGAACTGGAAGTTTTTGCTTCCCAGGTTGTTATCTGGGCCACCGGCGGGTCGGGCCGCGTTTTCGGAAGAACAAGCAATGCTTATATCAATACAGGCTGGGGAATGTGTGTCCCCTTTTATGAGGGGATTCCGCTGAAAGATATGGAATTCATACAATTCCATCCTACAGAACTCTATACAAACAATGTTCTTATAACAGAAGGAGCCCGTGGGGAAGGCGGCTATCTGCTGAATAACAAAAATGAACGGTTTTTGGCACATTATGAAGATTCAGCCAAAGCCATGGAAATGGCTCCGAGAGATATTGTCGCCAGGAATATGCAGCGTGAGATTCTGGCAGGCCGCGGTGTTGAAGGAAAGTATATCCATCTAGATCTTCGCCATCTGGGAAAGAAGAAAATTCTTCAGAGGCTGCCGGGTATCCGTATGCATGCAATACATTTTGCCGGTGTTGATCCCATAGATAAACCGATTCCCGTTGCTCCCGGCCAGCATTATACAATGGGGGGACTTGATGTAAATATTCATACGGAATCCAAAATCAAAGGATTTTTTGCTGCCGGCGAATGTGCCTGTGTAAGTGTTCATGGTTCAAACCGGCTCGGCGGTAATTCTCTACTGGAAACCGTGGTCTTCGGAAAAATTGCCGGTGAATTTGCTTCTGCCTATTTTAAAGAAGGCGGTTCTGATGAAACCGGACTATCTTTCTATAATGCTATCCTGAAAGAAGAAGACGAAAAAATTAACCGGCTGTTCAATTCGAGAGGAAGTGAAAATCATTCTGCACTGAAAAGGGAATTGGGTGAAACGATGGATATGGGCGCCGGTATTTTCAGGGAAGCCCGGACAATGACAAATTCACTTGAAAAAGTTAGAGAGTTAAAAGAAAGATATAAAAATATCAGGCTTAACAGTTCGGGACGCATTGCAAATTTTGATCTTTTATGGGCAATTCAACTGAAAGGCAGTCTTGACCTGGCTGAGGTAATCCTCAAGGGCGCTCTGAACCGGCAGGAAAGCAGAGGTGCTCAATTCAGAACCGATTATCCCATGAGAGATGACCGGTCCTGGCTGAAACATACCATAGCCCATTGGAAAGGAACATCGGCTGATCTTTCCATGTCTTCTGTTGATCTGTCTCTTTACAAACCTAAAAAACGGCATTACTAAACATCTGGAGATTATGATGTCTCAAATAAAAATCTTTAGAATATTTCGTTTTGATCCCCAAAAGGATAAAATTTACAGGTTTGAAAATTTTAATGTTCCATGGCATACCGGCATGACAGTACTTCAGGGGCTGAACTATATCCGGGATTATCTGGACGGCTCACTGGCTTTCCGGTCTTCATGCCGGGAAGGTATATGCGGTTCCTGTGCCATGCATATAAACGGGAAATACCGTCTTGCCTGTGAAACACAATTAAGCGATATTGGAAAACTGGTCACTGTCCGGCCTATGGCTCATATGGATGTTATTAAAGATTTGTATGTGGATATGGAACCGTTTTTTCAGAAATTAAAAGCAATTAAGCCCTATCTGATTCCGGGAGATCCGGATGAAGGAGAAGAACGGATACAAACTCAGAATGAACGGTCTCATCTGGATTATATTGTTGATTGTATTTTATGCGGTGCCTGTTATGCTTCCTGTGCGGTGAATGGTACGGACAGCGACTATTTGGGACCGGCAGCCCTTGCTAAAGCAAACCGTTTTTTTATGGATACCCGGGACAAGGATGATGAGGAAAGGCTGGCTCTTGTTGCCGATGAACACGGTGTTTTCCGCTGTCATACCATGTTTAACTGTCAGACTGTTTGTCCCAAAAACGTAGATCCCACCGCTAATATCGCCAGCCTTAAACGGAATATCATTGCCCGGCAATTGAATCCTGCATTCACAAAAAAAGGTGTTTAAAAGAAACTGAAATAAATCGGAAAACCTTTCTTTTTATTTTAACACCTTGTATTTTTCAGGCAATGAAAAAAAATCATTTAACTATCCTCGTATTTTTGCTGCTGGTCCTTTTACCCGGACAGTTAATACCGGCATTTTTCCCTTATTTCATGTATGAAAAACAGTTGGCAAACAGGATGCGGATTGTGGTTATTCCCATGAAGAATGCCCGCTATATCAGTTTTGCCACCATGGTTATGACTGGATCCCGTGATGAAACCGATCCCGGATATACCGGTTATGCCCATCTGCTCGAACATATGATGTTCCGGGGTTCTGAACAGTATTCAACAGATGACAGGGTTCGGATCATGTACCGTTACGGGGGAGACAGTAATGCGTACACAGGAATGGACTATACCTGTTATACGGTTCGCTGTGACCCGGAAGGGTGGAAGGATATTCTGCATATGGAAGCAGACCGTCTGATACGCCTTACAGTGAAAGAAGAGGATTTTAAAGCAGAAACCGGGGCAGTTATCGGTGAATTTGGTATTTCAGAAAAGTATCCCTCATCTTTAATGAGTAATTTTCTCAGAGCCTGCATGTTTAAGGGACATACCTATCAACACTCCGTTATCGGATACCGGGATGATGTGATGAATATGCCGTCTGGGTATGAATATATATTGGAGTTTTATGAGAGAAATTACAGGCCTGATAAAACGGTTATGTTCATTGCAGGTAAAATTGATAAGCCCGGAGATGTGCTTACGGAAGCCGAAGCTCTTTTTTCTGAATGGATTTTTAAACCGGGTCCCGTTTCTTCTCTGGATCATTCTTTAAAAGCGGTGAGCTGCAATGATACACTCTATAATCCAACCGTTCCCTCGCCTTTGTTAAAAATTGCGTGGAAGATCCCCGGATATGGACAGGATCCGAAAGGACATATTTCTGCCGGGATTTTGGCCGAACACTATTTTTCTGACAGTTCTCCTCTTATAACTAAACTCCGGGATGACAAGAAATGGATTTCGCAAAGCAGTTACAGTGTCCCTTTTACAATTGATCCTTTTTGGATTTCTCTGGATTTAACTCTGACTTATGAAGGAACTGAAGCGCGGGTGACGGATTTTATCAATGGTTTTCTTCAGGATACCCGTTATGAAATAAGCGAATCAGATCTCAGGATAATTAGAGAACGTTATTTTTACCGTACAAGTCTCAGACTTGAATCATCGGCTTCAGTATTAGGGGTTTTAGCGGATTATTCCCATGTTAACGGGGATCCTCAGGAACTGAACCGCTTCTTCCAAAACCTGGAAAGAGTGGAAATATTTGATATTCGCGGTTTTAAAAGTAAATATCTGATTAAAAATAATCAGTCTTATGTCTGGATGTTGAAGCAATGAAGTATTGGAGATTGATCTTATTTCTGTTCCTTCTGATCGGATGCAGCCGGGATATACCCGATTGGTTTTATGATTATCCTCATGACCAGGGGGATATTGTTTCCGTCAGTATCCGCTTTCAAACCGGATCGGCCGCGGAAAACCCTTTAAACAGCGGTATAACACGCCTGACCATGAATGCTGTTCTGAACACATCCTCACGGAATTTTACTAAAGATGAAATTCACCAGAAATTAATGAACATGGCGATCAGTGAATCAATAATATCGGATGCTGAAGTTTCGGGATTTGTGTTTCGTTTTCATTACGATCATTTTAACCAATGGCTGTTACTCTTTAAAGATCGGTTTAAAAGTCCTCAATTTCTTCAGGAAGAGATTAATACTCTGTGTAGTGAATACAAAAACAACCTGGAACAGCGGATCCTTTTTCGCAGTGAAGATTTATGCAGAGATCTGCTGATTCGTACCCTGTACAAAGATCATCCTTATGAATCGTTGCCGGCAGGAAGTCCGGCTTCCTTTTCCCGGTTTACATCTGACGATTTAAAGCTGTGGTGGAAATCCTGTTTCTCTGTCAATAATTTGGATATTGCTGTTTCAGGACCGCTCTCTGAAGATGAAAAAATGAAACTGATTGAACTTATAAATGGATTTAATCCATATGTTTATCCGAATCATGCAGAGATACCGGAACCCGATTCTTCAGAAGGTGTATCGTATGTTTTGGTGGAAAATGAGAGCGGTGTTTCTGCTTTATCCTTAGGGTGGCATATTCCTTATAACCGTTCTGATCCGGAGTTTTATCCATTATGGATCTTTGCCTCCTGGCTAGGTGAACACCGGACTTTTTACGGACATTTTATGAAGGAACTGAGGGTAAAACGCGGATTTAACTATGGTGATTATGCCTATGCCGAACACTTTGTCCAGAATAATTATTCCGTATTTCCCCAGCCCGGACATCCCAGAAAATATCAATATTTCAGTGTTTGGGTGCGCCCTTTGAATAATAAAAACCTTCCTTTTGCTCTCAGACTGGTGCTTCATGATCTTGATAATCTTAAAAAAACGGGTATGGATAGTCTGGCATTTGAAGAAAGCAGAACATTCCTGAAATCATATATCAACCTTTATGCCGGTTCTCAGACGGATTATCTTGGATTTAATCAGGATGCCCGTTTCTATGGTTTACAGGGTTTTCCCGAATCAACCTTAAACATGCTGGATTCAATGAATTTTCAAACAGCGAACGAGATAATTAAAAATTCCATAGATATGGAGAATTTAACTGTTGTCGTTGTTGGAGGAGAAATGGATTCATTAATCAGAATTCTTCGTTCCGGTGTAAAAACAGAACCGGTTTACAGATCACCTGTTTCCCGCGATGTGAGGGATAGAGACAGGATCATTTCTGTTTATCCCTTCCCGGAAGGAATGATGGAAACTTTCACTCCTTCAGATTTTATAAAGGATAATAAATAACCGTTCATTTAACAAGCAAGGGAGACAAGTTGTTATGGGTGAAACGATCAGTCGTGAGATAGCTCGTTATGCTGTAAATCTGAAATATGAGGATTTACCGGATGAAGTAATTGAACAGACAAAGCGGTTTATCTATGATTCCATAGGATGTGCTTTGGGCAGTATGAAGACAAAAGATGTCAACATTATCCGGGATATCTATCTGGAAATGGCAGGTACTCCGGAAGCTACGGTGATCGGATTCGGCGATAAAATTCCGGCAGTTAATGCTGCACTGGTAAATTCTCTGATGATAAGAGCACTTGATTTTAATGATATTTACTGGAAAGAAGATCCGTCTCATCCCTCGGATATTATTCCTGCCGCACTCAGTCTGGCTGAAAAAGTAAACGCTTCCATGAAAGATGTGATCACAGCCGTTGTCCTGGCTTATGAATTTGAACAGCGTCTTTGTGAATGGGGTAAGCCGGGAATTCGGGAAAGAAAATGGCATCATGCAACTCTGACGCAATTGGTTTCACCTATCGCAGCAGGTAAAATTTTAGGATTGACTGAAGATCAGATGGTCAACGCCATTGGTATCAGCGGTTGTCACAACCATACTATTGGTTGCCCCACTGCCGGTAAATTAACCATGATGAAAAACACAGTGGATCCAATGTCTGTCCAGGCTGGTGTGTTTTCTGCCCTGATGGCACAGAAAGGTTATACGGGAACAGAGGCAATATTTGAAGGAAAAGAAGGGTTTAAAGACGTATACGGACCGGACTGGGATGACAGTGTTCTAACGGAGGGACTGGGCAAATCTTACCGGATCATGACCTGCAGTATGAAAGCCTTTCCCACGGAAGCACTGACCCATACTCATTTATCTGCTGCAATTAAGATTGTAAGTGATCATGACATTCACCATTCGGACATCAAAGAGGTGGTCATAACGACTATTGCCCGGGCTTGTGATATTCTGTTTGATCCTCATAAATACCGGCCGGAAAGCCGTGAAACAGCGGATCACAGTCTGCCCTATTGTATCGCCAGAGCTTTGATTGACAGACAAATTACAACAGCCAGTTTTTCTGATGAAAAACTTAAAGATCCCGAACTCTGGGAGGTAATTGATAAAATTAAAGGTGAAGCATCTGTGGAATTTGAAAAGATGTTCCCGGCCAAACAGCCGTCAAAAGTTTTAATCAGACTTAATGACGGGCGGGAGTATGAACAGTACCTGGAATATCCCAAAGGTGATCCGAGAGAGCCCATGACACAGTTGGATCTGGATAATAAATTCAGGGCACTTGCGGAAGAACAGACATCGGATGAACAGATCCTGCGTATGAAAAAGAGTATATTTTCGTGTGAAAATATGTCTGCTAAAGCTTTTATGGAGGAGATAACCCTGTAAAATTGATCAAAATCACATCAAAAGGTAAAAAAATATCCGTAAATATAAATTATATGTTGACTGAACTGTTTTAATTCAATATGTTTCTATTGATTGAGGTGAGGTGTTGAAAAAAAATGAATCTAAGTTGGAGGTATGTATAAAATGAAACGATTATTAGTTGTGATGCTGACCGTTTTCTTAGCAACTTTCGGCATGCTTTTTGCCCAGGATGAGGTAGTTGCCGAAGAACCTGTTGAAGAAGTTGTTGAAGAAGTTGTTGAAGTTGTAGAAGAAGTTGAAGAAGAAGTAAATGTTAAAATGGGACATGACCTGGTCCTTGGATTGGGCGGCGGTGCGTTTGTTCCTTTGGGTCAAAATGTCTCTAATCTTTTCGGGGTTGGCCCGGCCTTGGGTTTAACCGTTGAAGTTCCCAAACTTGTTGATTTAGACGGTCTGTGTATCTCTGCCGGCTTGAATCTTGGCTATCTGATGGCAGGAGCTGATGTTGGCGATGATATCAGTGCAGTTTTAGTCGGAGCTTTCGGCGGACTGGATCTGTCCAAATTCATGCCTGACAAAATGAAATTAGGTGTTGAGCTGGGTGTTGCAGGTTATTTCCTCAGCAGAACCGACAGCTATGCCGGAGCCGGTATAAACGGAGCCGTTGTGTATGGTTATGACCTGGGCGATCTGGTAGAAAACCTTGGTGTTGTTGTTAAACTGGGTGGCCATGAAATCCTGACCGGTGTTGGTAAAGATGCCGGTGGAACCATGGAATGGATTGATGTCCGTCTGGGTGTTCAATATAAACTCCCCAAAGTCCTTCCTTTCTGATAAAGTGACAATAATTAAAAAAGGCTTCGGATTCGAAGCCTTTTTTTTATCATCTGTTTTTTTATTACCAGGTTTCAATATTTTCGGTTTTAAATGAATCAATCAATTCCAGTAACAGGTTTTCCCTGTCTTCGGATTTGCCCTTTTTGCTTTTTTTGCGGGACGGTTTTCCTTCCGGAGTAGTGACAAATGCAACCAAGCTTATTGATTCTTCATTCATCCTTACATTGGCACCAATAATCAAACGGGGATTAAGTGTAATGAATTCCTGGTGAATTCGCCGTTCTAATGAGACACAAATATTGGTATTTTCATCCAGAACAGGCTGTATTAATTTACGGATTTCATCATTATAAGCGGATATTTCCAATCCAATGGCTCCCTGCCCGATTGCCGGGACAAAGGCATCCACTTCAAAAGGGATGACGTTTATCTTCTGTACGGAAGACCGTTCAACATTTACATATTCCGTGACGATGCCGTCCCATTTCTGATTTTTCAGCTTAAAAATTCTCGAATTAAAATTTCCCTGAAGCCCCACAAAACGTGTTTTGGGAAAAAGCTTTAAAAATTGTGTCCGGCGTAAAACATTTCCCGTGGCTATTACCGGAGCAGGAGGGAGTTCTTCCAGAGATGACCACTTGTAACTTACATAAGCTTCCTGATCTGATTCCCGCTTAGAATAACCTGCCAAAATGAGCCCCGGTGCTATATTAATATCAATATTCAAAGCATTATGAACAGCAATTTGTATCTGGTCATTTAGCAATTGCTGCTCAAGTTCCGCCGTGTAAAGCCCTTTCCGGTCCATGTTGGTAAAAGGATACTCACTCATCTGGTCACCGCGGGTCTTAATGATTTTCATTTTGAGATTCAGATCGGAATAGTGCTCTTTCAATAACTGCTTTATATGATTTGCCTGCCAGATTGATAACCGGTCACCACGGGTACCAATTACTAATTCATCCATGAATACCTCGTAATATATATGAATAATAAACAAATAATTTTATCATTTTAAAATATGGTGATGGATTCTCGTATGTGTTCATGTATTGATTTTCAATATACAGTATGTTTCTAAAATGAAATATAAGGATTGATACTAAGAAAATCAACAGTTTAATATATTTTAAATAATTAATTAAATTTCTTTATAGCATCTCTGAAGCAATTTTTCATTGATCTGATTGGTCTTGAAGATACTATTTAATAGATTACATAATCGTTAAAGAGGGGATCATAATTGAAGCAGGAAAGCTCATCTGTTACAAAGAGAGCTGTTCAGACAGGATTCAGTATCCGAAAGGTGCTTCTCGTTATTTGCGGTTTGTTTTTTGTTGGTTTAGCCGGTTTGGGCGTGATTTTACCGATTCTTCCCACGACTCCGTTTCTTTTAGTTGCTGCTGCATGTTTTGTAAGGAGTTCGGACAGATTGTATCAATGGTTGATATATCATCGTCTTTTTGGTTCATATATCCGGAACTATATGAAACACAAAGCCATTAGTGCAAGAGCAAAAGCCATAAGCCTAATTCTTCTTTGGACAACGATCAGTTTTTCGGCTTTTTGTGCTGTTTCATTGCTATGGGTTCGTATTATGTTATTACTCATTGCTGTGGGTGTATCCATTCGAATACTGCTTTTTAAAACGCTGACACGGAAGATGCAGGAGGATTCCTGATGATTGAGACGAAAAGCATACTTTAAACAGGAAGTAATACGATCAGCCTTCTAATTTCTTTGCGATTGCCTCTTTGACCTTTTCCGTCACATCGTCGTAATCCAAGCCGTCAGGGTAAACAGGGGGCAGGAAATCAACAGTGATTTCTTTAAAGAGTTTTGGGATTTTTGTCCCTGTCGGAAATGCTTCATAGGCCCCTTTTATTGCTACAGGTATAACCGGAACACCCATTTCACAGGCAAGTATGGCAAAGGTTTTTTTAAATTCCATCAATTCGCCGTCCCGGGTCCGGGCACCTTCGGGGAAAATAATAATATTATTACCCTGCCGGATCACTTCCGCCATTTTCTGTATTGAACCCTTCAGATCCTTATTAATATCTACAACGATAATATTGTTCGTATCGGCCAGTTTTTTAACCCAGTTTTTACGGACATGCTTTTCTGTGGCATAAAAATAGGTTTTGCGGGAAATATGGCCGGACAGAAAAACGCTGACAAACATTCCGTCTATAAAACTTTGATGGTTGGGGGCAATAATAAAAGGAGATTCGGGAAGGTTTTCCAAACCGGATGATTTAAGATGAAAATAAAGCTTAAATAACAGATTTGCGGAATTTCGAATCAATCCGTGACTGGCTCCGGTCCTGGGAAGTTTTAAATCGACTTTTTCCTTTAAAATATGTCCCCAGTCGGTCGCTTTAGAATTTATCTGGGTTCTTTTTTCCCGGATATAATCAGATACCTGTTTAACGGTGGGTAGTTGAATAAAATGATCTTCCTGAAGATCCACACCGAATGTGTTTTTCAGCCATGCCTGAAAACTTACTCTATCCAGCGAGTCCATTCCCAAATCCAATTCCAGATGATCATTGGGAAAAATATCACGCCTTTCTTTCTGCTGGATTAGATATTCCTTAATGAGTTGATATTCACGAAAATCCGGTTCTTCAACAGCTGATCTGTCCAGTGTTTTTCGTGCTTTGGCCATGGATTCCAGAACAAAGCGTTTAATTTTACCGAGACGTGTTCTGGGGAGTTCTTCCTGAATGAGGGTAAATCCGCTGATACGTTTTGCCGGTGATGCAGACCTGTTATAAAGATCTATGGCTTCCCAGCGAATTTGCTCCTCAATATTTACAGTATTATGTTCCCGAAGTTTGTCGAAATCCGGATAGATCACAGCCTGTAATTTATCATCGGCCATATATACACCCGCCTCTTTTATAAGGTTGGATGACTCCAGTAATTTTTTCTCAATTTCCTCCGGATTTATATTTTTACCATTGGGGAGAACAATAATTTCTTTCAATCGTCCGGTGATATAAACATAGCCCTTTTTATCGATCCGGCCCAGATCTCCTGTATGAAGCCAACCGTCCCGAATGACTTCTGCCGTGGCTTCAGGATTTTTGTAATAGCCTTTCATCACGTTTCTGCCGCGGACAATTATCTCATTCTCGTCTGTAATCCTGATCTCAAGTGTGTTGGTGGCGAATCCTGTGGCACCCGGTTTGGCCTTGCCGGGATGGGGAAAACTGATGAGAGGACCGCATTCTGTCATCCCGTATCCGCTAAGTATCTCAAATCCCAATGTTCGGAAATCCTTGTCCACATCTGCGTCAAGGGAAGCTCCGCCGCTGATCATATATTTGATGTTTCCGCCAAACCGTTCGTGGACTTTTTTAAAGAGTTTTTTTGACAGGGCCGTTGAATTAATCCGTTTTGCAAGCGAAAAGATCTTTTTTGCTGCACCGCTGCTGTTTATTTTTGTCATGATTCCCTTATGAAGCAGATTGTAGAAGCGGGGAACGCCCAGAATCATGGTTACGAGATTCGATTGCAGGGTTTCAATAATATCTTCACTGCTTATTGATGGACTAAATACACAGGTCATGCCATTATACAGCGGTGCAATGAGGGTCCCCATGAGAGGAAAAGTGTGGTGAAGCGGCAATAATAAAAGGATGGATTCTTCCTCTTTATAGATGGGAACACCTACCGAAACACTTTCAATATTTGCCAGGACATTGTCAAAAGTAAGCATTACGCCTTTGGGTGAACCGGTGGTACCGGATGTATAGATCAACATGGCAGTTTTATCCGGGTCTGGTACTAGAAAAGGCCCGGCTTCATTGACGGGATTAAGATTCAATTCGGCAATATGAATGAGTTTCGGGGGTTTTTTAAGTCCTTTTATGGCTTGATTAACCGTATTCCGGGTTTCATCACTGAAAAAAAGGACTTCCGGTTTGCAATCTTCAAGAATATACCTGACCTCATCGGAAGTGGAAAGATAATCTACAGGAACAGCAATGCTGTTATTTTTCCATGCGGCATAAAATGTATAAACCCATTCCAGACGGTTTTCCATAAAAATAACAACTTTTTCTGCCTGAGCCGGTTGAAGCATATCGGCAATGGATTGAACGATTTTATGCAGGCCATCATAGGATACCGCTGTATCTTTAAATATTAGTGCCGGTTTTGGCTTATTTGTGATCATTGTTGAATCTCCTTAAGATATACTATTTATCAAATATTGTTGTGTAATGCCACAAAATATAAGATAAGAAACTTTTATCATTTTCTCAGGGATTATTATTGAAAAAAACTTGAAACTTTTCCCGGAAATTTCGTAAAATTAGCACTCGGATGATAAGAGTGCTAAAAAATGTAAAAGGAAATATTTCCGGTCTGTCAAAACCAAATGTAACAAAAAATAGTGTTTAGCACTAATCATTCGGATAGATAATCTCAGATAAAAAAAAGGAGGAAAGCGTAGATGTCAAAAATTATTGTGTACGATGTTGAGGCACGTGCAAAGCTAAAAGCCGGTGTAGACATTCTGGCCGATGCCGTTAAAGTCACTCTTGGCCCGAAGGGCCGTAATGTTGTAATTCAGAAGAGTTTCGGCGCTCCGACCGTGACCAAGGACGGTGTCTCCGTTGCCAAGGAAATCGAACTGGAAGATAATATTGAAAATATGGGTGCTCAGATGGTGAAGGAAGTTGCTTCTAAAACCTCTGATGTTGCCGGTGACGGAACGACAACTGCTACCGTTTTGGCTCAGGCCATTATCAGTGAAGGACTGAAAAACGTTACGGCAGGTGCCAATCCCATGGAGCTGAAACGCGGCATTGATGTAGCTGCTGCAGCAATTGTTGATGAACTGGGTAAAATGAGTCAGAAAGTTGATGACTCGTTTGAGAAAATTGCTCAGGTTGGAACCATTTCTGCCAACAATCAGCGTGTCCGTATGCTGAAAGAAACGGCGGAAAAGGAAGAAATTATTGACAAACCCATTGGTGACATTATTGCCGAAGCCATGAGTAAAGTGGGTACAGATGGTGTTATTACCGTTGAAGAAGCAAAGAGTGCATTAACATCCGTGGATTTAGTAGAAGGAATGCAATTCGATCGCGGCTATATTTCACCTTACTTTGTTACCGATTCAGAAAGTATGGAAGCAGTTCTGGAAGATGCTTATATATTAATCCATGACAAGAAAATTTCTGCCATGAAGGATTTTCTTCCGATTTTGGAAAAAACATCCCAATCCGGACGTCCGCTGCTGATTATTGCCGAAGATGTTGAAGGTGAAGCTCTGGCAACTCTGGTTGTAAACAAACTCCGTGGTACTCTGAAAGTTGCAGCAGTAAAAGCTCCCGGCTTCGGAGACCGCCGGAAAGCCATGCTTGAAGATATTGCAATTTTAACGAACGGTACCGTTATATCAGAAGATCAGGGATACAAACTGGAAAATGCTACATTGAGTTATCTTGGTAGTGCGAAACGAGTTAACATTGACAAGGATAATACAACGATTGTAGAAGGTGCCGGTGATCATGACAGTATCAAAGCCCGTATTAATGAGATTCGTGCCCAGATTGAAAAGACCACATCCGATTATGACCGTGAAAAACTCCAGGAACGACTGGCTAAATTGTCCGGTGGTGTGGCTGTTTTAAATATCGGTGCTGCTACGGAAGTTGAAATGAAAGAGAAGAAAGCTCTTGTTGAAGATGCACTACATGCAACCCGTGCCGCTGCCGAAGAGGGAATTGTTCCCGGCGGAGGTGTCGCTTATTTAAGAGCAGCTAAGGTACTCGACAGCATCAAGATGGACCGCCAGGATGAACAGGTTGGCGTGGATATTGTCCGTCGCGCCCTGTACTATCCAATTCGCCAGATTGTTGCCAATGCCGGACTGGAACCAGCCATTGTGGTTAAAGAGGTTCTGGAGCATGATGGTGACTACGGTTTCGATGCCCGTGAAGAACGGTACGGATCCATGTATAAATATGGGATTGTCGACCCGGCTAAAGTAGCCCGTACGGCTGTCCAAAATGCAACATCAATTGCAGGCTTACTTCTGACAACAGAAGCTGTGGTTGCCGATAAGAAAGAAGAAAAAGAAGCCGCTCCCGCTATGCCCGGCGGCATGGGCGGAATGGGCGGAGGAATGTATTAAAAGAATTCTGAATTCTGAATTCTGGGTTCTGAGTTCTGAGTTGTTCCGCATATTATATGAGAAGGGGCTTATGGCCCCTTTTTTTTTGAATGATGAATGAAGAATTATGAATGATGAATTTAATTGGCTGTTGCGTTTGCTGTTTTTGGGCTGGCAGTCGGTAGCTACCGGCTACTGATAACTTCCTCCGCCAGATCCAAATACGCCTGACAAACATCATCTGATGATACGAGATAGGATTTTGCCCGCTGAGACGCTGAAGTTTCCATTTCCTTAAGCAGTGGCGGTTGATTTTTTAATATTCCGATAAAATCTGCCCATTCTCCCGGATTATCCGGAGAGAAATACCGGGCTCCGTCACCGCATACAACATGAGCAAAATCCATATCTGTGGTCATGATGGGTTTATGGAAGTACAAGGCTTCTAAATAGGAAAAACTCTGACTTTCTAAAATTGATTGTACAATTACAATATGAGTATGTTTATATATATCCTCAAGGCATTCCGTCTCAATAAATCCCAAATTATCAAAATATATACTTACGGATGATGATAAAATATGCTTTAGGAACTGTTCACCCCGGCTATCATGTAAAGGATCAAGGGTTATGAGAAATTTTACTCCCTTTATGTCACGTTTATACAATTCATCAGCAATTTTTCCAAGGAGTTCGATGTTTTTATGAGGATAATACCGGGTCGGACTGAAAATATAGAGGGTTTGGGGATCATACTGATAGTCGAACTTTTTTGCCGGTTCCGGAGTTATTGGAATTGCCGAATGGGGAATAACCCTGATTTTATCATGAGTAATTGAATGCGGATAGTATTTTAATAGCCTTTCGCCGGAAACCGGGGTTTGAACCACTGCTATGGATGAACCGTTTAACGTAAGTCTGAAACAGATCTTTTCTAATTCCTTGCGGATTTTTTCACCAGATCCAATCATGTTGTAATATGAAGACTCCGGATATACAAAATGAGGGTGATGAAAAAGAACAATATGAGGGACAGGAGGGAAAAATGTACCAATGTTGGTTAGACTGATTAGAATATCCGCCTTAAATTGTCTGACTTTTTTTGGAATGGTAACATTGTCAAACCAAAGCCTTCCCCAGAAAGATGTTTTCCTGTGTGGTTTAAGATAAACGGTAAAGGGTATTTTTGACCGTTCAAGAATGTATTCAAAACCTGTTTTTTCCGGAATAAAGATAAGGTATTTGTGTTCAGGATGCTTTTCTAGACTCAGCAAGAGGTTCTTTGCGATTCTGTTTCCCCCACCTGTATGAAGACTGACCATATTGAAAGCAATACGCATATAAAACCTCTCAGATAAAACCGGTTTCTCTGTAGTATTCGTACAGTTTTTCCCTTACACTTTTTACACCGTGGGTGTTGCGGACCCATTTTTTACCTTCCGCTCCCTTTTCAAGAATCTTTTCCGGATTGCGGATAAGATCTGCCAGTTGATCATACAGATGTTCACCGTCAATATTCACAAAGGGATGATCAGGTAGAAACTTTTCATATTCGGGTATCATGTTTGTACAGGTGCAGATTCCCATACTCAGGGATTCCACGGAATTCATGCCGTATCCCCAGCCACCGGTATTTGAAATCTGATCAATGTTTATATCACATGAAGCTTTAACCGCCATGGCCTGATTATGGGGAACTCGTTCCAGAAGAATAAATTCAACATTTAAATCTTTTTCCAATTGCCTGCAAACCTCGATTATTCTTTCCGTTCCTTTAAAATACCGGTTCATGGTCATGTGAAGAATGCGGATTGGAGAATTAAGGGTGGTTTTAATTGGAAACTGCTCCGTATCATAGGGAAGAAAAAGATATTTCATTTTAGGATACCTGGGCAGAAGATCCAGTTCATTGGTTAATACAAGATCACTCAGCTCATCCATTTTAGGCAGAACGCCCCGGTTACGAAGATCAATACCGTGATAATGGGTGACAATTTTTTTCCCTGCATCTTTAAGCCGTTGTGCAAACCGGCAGTCTCTGTATAGATCCAATCCCCATTCAAAATGGTAAATGTCATACTCTTCCAGTTTATAATCCCCTATGGCTTGTTCGATTTTATCCTGCCACAAAAAGTCTCTAAACTTAAAATATGATGATTCCAAAAGGTTTGTTGGTTCCCAGAACGGGGGATTTCCCGGTCTTTCCATATCCGGGTCACGATTATACCAGTTTTTCTGTATCACTCTACGGGTCTTAATATACCATGACCGGTTGGTGATCATGGGAAGATCGAGACAAATATCCTCCGGAAAATTAAGGATGGAATGAAACATGGTTACATAGCGGCAGGTATTGCCCGCATCTTCATGGGCTTTTTTCCAGATGCTGAGTAATCCGACAATATTTTCCGGAGAGATATACAAAATTTTTGTCATACTGCCGGTAAATTAACAGTTTTATGATCATTAATCGAGTGGAATTGAAACCGGGACCACCTTCCTGTAAAAATTCATAAACAGAAAATTTAAACCTTATCTTTTTTTTTACCAGAAACATTGTATATTTTTAAGGGGAAAATTATTAAATGGATTAAGAGAATGCTTAATTGTTCAGGTAAAATATCATGAAGTTTATAAAGCGGATTATTTTTTTTCTGTCTCTGTTTGTTCTATATATCATCGCTAAAGAATTTCTTCAGCTTTACGTTTTACTCAGCTCCGTACATCCTTATCTTGCCTGGCTGTTTGTTGTCCTGTCAGGATTTGTTTTTGTTTATTTTGCCGGTATTCCCCTTTACAAAATATTCAGCATGCCTAAAAGTTACGGGCCGGTTTATGAGCAGGATCAGGAGAATATACTAATTCAAAAGCGGATGGATCGTTTCAGGAAAAATAAATATTTAAAAGAGAGCGGACTTGATATGAGTTCACTCGGGAATGACAAAGCAGGATATGATCTTGTTATCCGGGAAATGGACAAAGGTGTTGACATACTACGGCGTAAACACATTCCGCAACTATTCTATTCGACTACCATTGCCCAAAACGGATTTTTAGATGCCATGCTGATCCTGTCTGCCAGCATAAACCATATCAAGGAAGTCTTTATATTATATAACGGACGTGTATCCAACAGGGATTTGTTGATCATATTAAAGAAAATCTATTATGCCATGGCTGTTGGCGGTTCGGAAGCTGCCGAGTATGCTACAGAGGAAGTTTTTAACAGATTTGCCACAGATGGCATGAAGGCAGTACCTTTTTTCAGTAAAGTATCCGCATCCCTGATAGACGGTTACGTGAATGCCGTTATGCTGACCCGTATATCGTATATCACGGAGAATTACTGTAAAAAAACCCTTATTAAATCGGATAAGGACTTATCTCCCAGTCCGGAATTTATTTTCTCGTCGGCTAAAAATATAACAAAAGATATTCGTGAGCGTGTCTATCATGCCATTACACAAAGAGCCAAAAACGCAGTTTCTCGGGCAGTTACACCCATGGCAGATATGATCCGAAAAACGGTTGATCTTATCAATCCCAAAGAAATTGATCCGGACAATCAATATTCCCTTGAAGCTCCGGCAGGAGATAAGGAGGCACCAGTTGTGTTCGGTATTAAAAGAATATTTCAGAGTCTGAAGAAAAAAAAGTGACCTGTTTACAGAGTATTCTTTTTATTTACCTTTGTATTGATATCCGTTTTAAGAAGTTTTACCTTAACACCAACCCAAAGATATGAAAGGCAGGTTATGAACCGTTTCAAACATAAAATGCTTTTAATCCCATTCATGTTCTGTTTATTTGCATCATGTCAAAAACAAAAAGATCTTATATTTCCTGAAAACGGTCTGTTAGTCAGTGGCATCGTCTTTGAGGATCTGAATGGAAATGGAATCATGGATACCGGTGAAAAAGGAATAGCCGGGGTTCCCGTATCCAATCAAAGAGAAGTTGTTAAAACTGATAAAAACGGCAAATACCGCCTCCCCGTTGAAAACAACATGACAATCTATGCAAGTAAACCGGCCGGGTATGACTATCTGACGGATGAAAATAATCTTCCCCGTTTCTTTTATCACCACTATCCCCAAGGTTCACCGGATACCCTGAACTACCCGGGTATACCGGCCTCAGGAGATTTACCGGGATCTGTTGATTTTCCCCTTGTAAAAAGCAGATACGAACAGGAATTCACGTTCATTGCACTGGGAGATCCCCAACCCCGCTCAGATGAAGAATTGAGTTATTTCAGAGATCTTGTCGTGGCTAATATCCCACACGCTTCAGCAGATTTCTGCCTGGCTGTGGGTGATGTAATGTTCGATAATCTGGACCTCTATCCCCGATATAATGAAATCCTTGCCCAATTGAATATACCGGCCTTTAATCTGCCGGGAAATCATGACCTGAATTTTGAAACCGGTGCAGGACACTGTTTCGATACGTTTAAAAGATACTACGGGCCGGATTACTATTCTTTCAGTTACGGACAAGCACATTTCATTATTTTAAATACGGTGATTTGGGACGGAAAGAAAACAAAAACCTGGTGGGGCGATTACCACGGAGGAATATTACCCGTCCAAATGACATGGCTTGAAAACATACTGCAGCATATCCCCGAAGATCAACTGATAATATTTGCCGGTCACATTCCCATGTACTGGGAACTACATACAACAGACCAGCATCATGTGAAAAACCGGGAGGATTTCTTCAAACTGCTGAAAGACCGGAATCATCTTCTCTTTCTTGCGGGACACATGCATAGCAATGAATACAGCTATTTTAAGCCAGAACACGGCTGGATGGGAGCTGCGGATTTTACCCAGATTATCTGCGGGGCAGTGTGCGGCACATGGTGGGGCGGACCCAAAACACCGGAGGGTATTCCTGCTCCAGTTCAGCCCGACGGCGCTCCCGCCGGATATTTCAGATTCCGGGTAAAAGGGAATACCTTTCAGGAGGATTTTATCCCTTTAGGCCGTCCCGAATCCTATCAGATGCGCTTCTCGTCACCCCGGGGACAAATTTTTCAGAAAAAACTTGATGAAACGTCCATTTTGGTCAATGTTTTTGCCGGAAATGAACGGACAGAAGTCAGGCTTTCCCTTAACGGATATACCCTTACACCTGAACGTGTAATACAAAATGATCCCTTCATTGTAGAACTGATAGAAAACAACCGCCATCTGTATAAATCCTGGGTAAACACGGAAAAATGCCTCCATCTCTGGGAAGCCCCCCTTCCGGCGGGCCTACTTCCCGGTGTGTACCGTATTGATGCCTATACAACATTTCATGACGGCCGCAAGGCGTTCGGGAAACAGATCTTTGAAGTGATGGCGGATCCGGATTAAAAGAAAAAAATACTGCTGATCTGTTCGGAAAGATTATATCAGGATATTATCCGAATTACATATAGTAATATTAATATTAAGTTGACATGAGTCCGATTTCTCGTTATCTTTCCCCCGGGGTGGGGGAAAATGGGCTAAATTATTGTTATATATTTATATATAGTTAAGTTCTGGTAATAATTACTTTATGATTATCATGAAGAAATCATGTCTTTATAAAAATAATTAAAGTTACTTTACATAATTTGGGGATATTTAATTCCTTTTCCTTGTGCTTAGCTCCACAAAGAGTTCTTCCCGGAAACGGACATAGAAGATCAGCTCCTGCATGGTAAACACAACATGGATGTTTGTAAGATACTCCGGCAGATTTTTTCTTTGGTTTTCGGCTATGGGAATCGTAATTCGTCCTTCAGGATCGAATTGACTGAAGAAATTTTCTTCTTTTAAGCTATCCGGAGGATAATATTGTGCAATAATTTTCCGGTCAGGATCATGATAGAGGAGTGACGCAGGTATCATTGAACTCGTACCGCATTTTGGACACTCGAAAATGTTGATTTTTCCTTCCAGCAGCTTTTCGCGCATTTGGGGTTCCTGTGCTGTATTGATACTCTGCCAAACATCGTACGGACTTTCGGCAGAACATTGGGGACAGGCCAGGAGAAGCGTTGTTTTTGTCATAATACCTACAATAAATGAATGTTGTGTTCTTTACAGATACGGCGGATTTCATCGGGCCAGATCGAGGAATGGACCTCACCGATGTGGACCTTTCTCAGGAAAAACATGCAGAGACGGGATTGACCGATACCTCCGCCTATGGTTTGAGGCAGTTCATTGTTTAGCAGCCGTTGATGAAAATAGAGCTTTGTTTTATTCATTTCCTTCCGGAGTTTTAACTGAAGGAGTAATGCTTCCCTGTCAACCCGGATACCCATGGAAGAGAGTTCCATGGCCGTATCGAGAATTTGATTATATATGATTATATCCCCATTCAAACCGGGATGTCCGTCATCAGCCGGTGTGGACCAGTCGTCATAATCAGCTGCACGTCCGTCATGAGGATTACCGTCACTGAGCGGTGCACCAATCCCCCGTATAAATATAGCTCCATATTCTCTGGCCAGATTGGTCTCACGTTCTTTTGAATTAAGACCGGGATAACGCTGAAGGGCTTCTTCAGCCGTAAAGAATGTAATACTTTCCGGTAAATAGGGTTCAGGAATTTGAGTATAATGTTCACAGACTATTTTTTCTGTTTCACGAACTACTGTATATATCTTTTTCACAATGCTTTCCAGAAATAGAACATGCCTTTCATGATCTCTCATGATCAATTCCCAGTCCCACTGGTCCACATATAAAGAATGAAATTTATCGGGCATCTCATCGGGACGGACAGCATTCATGTTTGTATAAAGTCCTTCACCCGGTTCAAAATCGTAATCTGCCAGAGCCATACGTTTCCATTTGGCAAGGGATTGAACGATCTCTCCCGTTTCTCTTGTGATTCCTATAGGGAATGAAACCGGGCGCTCGATACCATTAAGATAATCATTGATACCCGAATTGGCATAAACCATTATGGGGGCGGAAACTCTGGACAGGTTTAAAGTTCGGGCAAGGGAACGGCGAAAGGTTTCCTTGATTAAATCAATGGCTTCCTGTGTCTGTTTTAAATCAAGAGGACTCTCATAATGTTCTGGAATTGTGAGAAAGTCTGTTGTTAAATCAATATGTTTTTTCTTTTGTTTCAGCATTTTTCACCAGTGGTTCGGCCCAAAACGTACAAACTTATACCTAACAGTGAAAGAGAATAATTGGCTAACCGTTGACGGTCGATTCATGGATTTATGTCTTGTTCTAGCAGGTTGAAAATTTTAAATACATAACTGCTGTTAAAAAACAGTAGATTTCTTAGTAACTATCTCAATGGAGAAGACATATGATGAAAATAGCTTTTTTTGATACCAAGCCGTATGACAGGGAGCTGTTTGACCGGATGAACAAGGATTTTGGTTTTACAATAAAATATTACGAGACCAAACTCACGGAGGACAGCGTAACCCTGACAAAAGGATATGATGTGGTCTGTGTTTTTGTTAATGATACTGTTAAAAAGACTGTTATTCATGAATTGTTAAAAAATGATATCAAAATGATTGCCCTTCGATGTGCAGGGTTTAATAATGTGGATGTGGCAGCTACAAAATGTAAAATTCCCGTTGTTCGCGTACCGGCTTATTCTCCCTATGCTATTGCTGAACATACCGTAGCTCTGATTTTAGCATTAAACAGAAAAATTTACCGGGCCTACATACGAACCCGTGAAAGCAATTTTTCCCTGAACGGCCTAATGGGATTTGATATGTTCGGTAAAACAGCAGGCATTATTGGAACCGGTAAAATCGGGTTATTGACAATCGGAATTTTAAAAGGTTTCGGTATGCGTGTGCTTGCTTATGATGTGTTCCCGAACCGGGATGCCGCCCAACAATATGGTTTTGAGTATACAACTCTGGATTATATTTATAAGGAGTCTGATGTAATTTCCCTTCATTGTCCGCTGACCCAGGAAACTGAATATTTAGTCAATGCTGAAAGCCTGGAACAGATGAAAAAAGGTGTAATGATTATCAATACGGGAAGAGGTAAACTGATTGATACCCGTGCTTTGATCAAAGGATTGAAAAGCGGCCAGGTTGGCTATGCCGGACTGGATGTGTATGAAGAGGAAAGAGATTTCTTTTTTGAGGATCAATCCGATATGATTTTAACAGATGATGTATTAGCACGACTTCTGACTTTCAATAATGTTATCATTACGTCCCATCAGGGATTTTTTACACGGGAAGCTCTTGAAAGTATTGCCCTGACAACATTAAATAATATTCGGGAAATGGAGGCAGGGATGGAACTTACAAACAGGGTTGTCTGCAAACCCTGATTATTGACGGATATATTTTCTGACCGTTTCCATATAGGGACTTTCAGGATGATTGATCAGAAACGCCCGGTATTCCTGCCGGGCTTTTTCATGATTACCTGTTATTTCAAGATATATTGCATATTTAAGCTTAAAATAATCACCCAAATAAGGGTCGTTTTTTACCTGATGATCATGGTTTGACCAGAATTCATTTAACTTGTCCATCTGACCTGTTTGATACATTACTGATTCTGTTCTCAAAGCTGCCAAAGAACTGACTGGTGATTTTTCTTTCATCAGTTTTTCTGCCTCATTAAAAAATTCAGGCCATCGGGATTTTCGGATATATTGCTCCAAAGCAATTAATTCCGGTTTTTCCGAAGCTGTTTGCAAATAGACAGCCAATGCCAAAAGATCATTAGCCATTTCATCTTTACTATCAGTCAGTGCTAAAGCTTCATTAACATGACGTTCAAGAGAATCTGTCCGGTTGAATGCCAGATCAATCAAAATTAAATTATAACGTAAACGGTCCTCTTCTCGGGCAGTCAGTTTGTATTTTGCAGGAGCTTCCCCGATAAGGGTTTCAGCCCCATGCAAATTACCTTTCATAATTTTACATTCAACAGCTCTTTTCAGCATTCTATTCCGCAGATTTTCAGGAAGAGATGAGGGGATTTCCTGAAGGAGTTTTTCGGCCCCGTCAATATCCCCCTGTCCGAATAACAGTATCTCTGACAGTCTGAACCGGGCTTCGTAGCGATATTTTTCAGGAATACTATTGCCTGACAGCTTTTTAAACAATACTTCGGCGCTGTCAAGATGGATCTGTTTCTGTTTATCGTTTCTATATTTCACCGGTATTTGCAGAAATTCGGTTTGGTATGGTATGATTATTTCCGGTCCGCTTTCTATCCTTTCAGCAGATAATGCATCATGATTCACGGCCTTTAAGAAAAGTTGGTCATAACGAAAATTTTCTGTATCAGAAAATGAGTCAAGACTGTCTAATACGGTAAGGCTTAAAAAATATTCTTTATTATCCGATAGTTTTTGTGCCAGTGTTAATAAGTATTCTATTCGCACCGGAGGGATATTGCTGATGAGAGACTGAATGGCATCAGTATATTTCCCTGAGGAAAAGTTCAGATCAGATAAGAGTATGTAATCTTCCTCTGTTGCAGCATTGTGCTGCAGGGAATCAATAAGCATAGAATAAAATGGAGAGAATGGATCAAGGGTATATATTTCCCGTGTCAGCGGCTGAAGGGAACGGGGTGATATATACCTGTGCAGTAAATATTCGTTTAAGGCCGGTTCCCACATTTGTCGCCTCAGTAAATGAGAAAAATAAGTCTGCGACTGTAAAAGAGGTTCTTTGAGCTGCTTCCGGAAAAAAGCAACCATCTCTGGAAGTCCGCTGCCTCCGTAGTAAGCTGTCAGATACATGATTGCAGTCTGTGGAATTCTGTTTCGCATGCCCCGGTCTCTGAACAGGCGTTCCCACAACCGGTATGCATCTTTTTCCCTGTTGTTGGCTATCATCAAAACACCAAGTTCTGCCGCCAGATTACTGTTACCAGGATTTTTTCTGAATTGTTGTTCAGTGATAATCAAGGCTTTATCAAGCCTGCCGGTTCTGATTAGAATGGATTTGTACCGGGCAATATATTGATTGTTATCAGGATAAGCTGTATATAAAGAATCATATAATTGTTCAGCCCGGGTTAAATCACCTGTTGTCTCAAGGATTCGCGCCTTTTCGAAAAGCCGATCAGCTTGTGTCTTTGATAAAGCCGGGAGTTTATCGGGCAGGAAAAGAAATCCCAAAAAAAGAATGATGAATGTTTGTGTAATCATTTTCATTTGAGTGATTCCCTGAGTTTTTCCAGATAGATCTCCATTTCACGCCTGTCTTCAGCGGAAAGGTCAGCATCCCGGAGTTTTGCACGGATGGATTCTATCAGGGATTCCCGGTTTCCCAGATCATTTGGCAGGAGTCCCGGTCCCTGACGTACGATTTGTTCACCCCGCCTGCTTTCACGTTCACGGCTCAGATCCCGGGTCCTGATGGACCTGCTTGCATCAAGCAGTCGCTGCTGAATACCCTGTTGGCGCTGTAATGTCCGCCGGGAAACCGTGTTCCTTCTCAAATCGTTGATCACATCTTCCATCTCTTTGGTAATGTGTTCCAACTGCTGATTACTTCCGCCCTCTCCGGCCTGTTCTATGGCCTGCCGTAATTGACTTAACTGGCGTCTTAATGCCTGCTGGCGGGCTGCCAGTTCACTCATCATATCCATTCCGGAGCTTCCAGGCCCGGGCATGGGTAAAGACTGAGATTCACTGTTAATCCCCTGCTGCATTCCGGCCATGGACTGCAATTGCTCCATGAAAGATTCCATTCCCGTTCCGCTTTCGCTGCTTTGAGCCTGCCCCATGAGATTAAATACAGTGGCTGTAAACTCGTTTATCTGCCCCAGACCCTTCTGCATGGACTGCTCTGCATTGTAACTCCTTCCGTCTTTGAGAAAATCCATGATTTCTTTTGATGAATTCTTCACCCTTTCTAGCTGTTCAAACGGGCGCGGACCCATAAAAAAGGTTTTTTGACTGATTATTTTTAATCCTTGATGAATGTGATTCAATTCTGTATGTATGCGGTTTTGTAAAGATGATTTTTTGTGAAGATCCGGAGAATCGTTGGACAAATCTTTTGTGCCGGGTATTAATTCCTCCTGCTTTTCCGATATGATAAGTGATCTTCTCAGAATTTGTTGAAATTCCCGGAGGATCTCTTCTTTGTTAGATTGACGGAAAGATGCTCCCATTTCTTTATAGCGGTTCAACATTTCTTTTATCTTTTCATACGACTGATCAGCCGATTCCAGGCCGTCCTGTCGTTCATTACGGGAAAATGAATCAGAGGCATCTGTCAAATTATGCTTCACATCCATCTCTTCCATGAATTCACTGAATTCCTGAAGAAGTGCCCTCAGTTCTTCCGATAAATTCCTGTCAGTCCTTTCCAATTCCTTTTGAAGTGCATCCATTTTTTCCGAAAGGTCTTTTTCTGTTGCTGCCAATTCATGGGATTGTCTCTGTTCATGATTTTTTAGAAGTTCATTTTGTTCTCTTAGAATATCCTTCAGTATCTTTTCACTCTGTTCCAGCGCTTCCAGATCACGGAGAGTTTCCAATAGTTTAATGGTCCGCTCTAGGGATTCTTCAAAATTCCGGGTGTATTCGCTGAACTGCTCTGCCATTTCTCTCAGCGTATTTGCATCCGGATCCCGGCGTATTTTTTCCTGCATTTTCTGTAATTCACGAAAAATATCGCTGTTTTCAAGATCTTTTATCAGATTCTGCAGGTATTCCATGTTGTCAAGGATCTCATCGGAAAAAATTTGTTGTTCAGATAATTCTTTGATCTGTTTTTCCAGATTCTCCTTTATTGCAGATAACTCTTCTTTGACGGCTTGCTGTTGTTTTACCAAATTTTCAAATGTTTCTTTCTCCCCCCAGTCTGTATCGCCTTTTTTCAGAATTTCCTCACGCAATGCTTCCGCTTTTTCCCGAAGGCTTTCTGATATTATCTGCAAGTTTTCCATATCCCCCCGGGAATTTTCCTGCTGATTACGGTTCCTTTCGAAAAGTTCCGTCAATGAAGGATAACGTGCATGAAGAATGTGTGATCGGGTTATGCCGGGACCTGTGAGTGTATTATTATCTTTAACAATAAAACGAAATTCAATTTCATCACCCGGTGACAACCTTTCATCAATTTTCCAGATGCCTGTTAAAGCCTGGTTTAAAAGGGAAGGATTAAACCGGAGGAATATTTTTTTCCAGATTGTATCCGGTTCTGTCTGGAAAGTTCGGATGGTCTTATATTCCAATGCAGTTTCCTGAATGCCGTAGTCATCGCTGATATAGATCATCCATTGAAGGCTCATGGTTTCATTTAATAGAATCAGACTGTCAGGCAATAAAACAGTGAGTTTTGGCACCTCATCTTTGTGAACGGATAAACGGTAAGTCAAATCTTCTGCCAGAGATACCCCTGCCGTATCTTCAGCATGAAGGACCAGAACACCCGATTCACGGGGACGTATGGATCCGCTGAAACGCTGTCCTTCTATATTCAGATCTTTCTTTAGTGAAGAAGATTCAATTGTTACAAGTCCTGCCGGATGGGATAAACGGCCTGAAATCTTCAGAAAAGATCCTGACAACAGATGAATTCTGTCCGTACCTCCGGTATAGTATTCCCTCTTTAATCCGGTATATTCTGGAGGAATTACTTCGAATTCGAGATATTCAGGAACAGGTTTTTTAATGATTTTTACATTAAAGCTTTCCGAATACCTGACTTTCCACGGTTTAAAAAGATGAGGTCTTCTTACAACAAAACGGTAAGAAAAAGATGATTGGGGATTAATAATCACGACTGAAGAAAGTGTATCATTAATCATGCGGGGTATGTATTGCCCTGAATAATTTTCAAAATGAACATCCACAAATTTTGGGAAAACGGGAGGGAGGTCATGATGAATAATAAGGTTTAAGGTATCTCCTTCTTCCATAGTTGTATTGCCCGGTTCAATCTTGAAGCTCCATGGAAATGGAATTGTGTATTCAAAACCGGGTGTCAGCAACCTTTTTGTTGAATGGGGTAATAGCAGAATTAAGATAAACGCTAAAAGGGCTGATATAATGCCGTATCGTTTTAATTGAATATAATATCCCTGTTTTTTCCGGTTTTTAATATGTTCAATGAGATTTTCCCATGGAGTTTGTGCCGCAAAAGCCTGAACTGCATATAGTGAAAGTTCATCCGTGTTTTTGCTCAGTTGCCAGGCATTGATCAGATGATCTTTTACCGTATCAATTTCCTGTCCCAGTTCTTCCATTAACTGATTGTTTTTTTCCGGATAACGATGAATTTGACATTGAAACACAAAATCCCTGAACCAAAGGATCAGGATTAAATTACCAAGGAATGGTATGAGCAGAATCCATCGTACCGTTGAAGAAAAATACCAGATACTTTCAGCAAGAATTAACAGGATAAGATACAGGCTGTTATGATGTAAGGCTTTAAAAATACGGGTTTTAAAGTTTATACCTGCTGATTGCTTCCGAAGGAGTCGGAGTATTTTTTCGAAAGGATAGGTCATGGATAAACAGCCGGATTGACATGATAATAAAAAATATTGGTTCCCATTTGCAGGGCGGCAGTACGGATCTCTTCAGGATTTCCATAGACTTCTTCGTCTTCCCAGCCGTTCCCCAGATCGCATTCATATGTATAGAAAACCACCAGTCTTCCATCATGAAAAATCCCGAAACCCTGAGGCGGTTTCCCGTCATGTTCATGGACTTTGGGAAGTCCGTCAGGAAAGGGAAAAACCTGATGATATATCGGATGGGTAAAGGGAAGCTCTACCAGTTCCTTGTCCGGAAATACTTTTTTTAACTCTCTGCGGAAAGATTGATCCAGCCCGTAATTATCATCGGCATGAAGAAAACCGCCGTTCTCGAAGTAAAAGCGGAGACGTCGGACCTGTTCTTCATTAAAAAATACATTTCCATGACCTGTCATATGTAAAAAATGGACTTTAAAGAGATCGGGAGAATCTATGTCTACTATCTGAGGCTCTGTTCTGATGTTAAGATCTGTTTTATTATTAATAAAACCGGACAGATTTTGCAAGGAACCCGGATTGGCATACCAGTCCCCGCCGCCCCCGTATTTTAATCTTCCAATGATCAAAGGATCACCGGATTGTGCCGGGATTGAAATGGTTATAAGAATTATCAGGATACAGAACAATCGTATAGGTGTCATACCATCAATCTACGGATTATACCGGTCTAAGTTCCCCCCGGACATGATTTGCTGAATGAGATCGGGCACGTGATCCGGATTATCATATTCATGCAGGATAACACCCGGATTTCCGCTGATCATGGCACTGAGGCGACGATTGTCTTTTTTATAAAAGAGAGCATGGACGGGGATTTTTCTTTCAATACCCATGGCAATTTCATAGCCAACGCCTAACGAAGGTGTTGTAACATCTGCAATAATCAGGTCAGACTGCTTTAGCCATTTTAGGTCCCGGTTGAATATAGTTTGATTGGATCCATTCTTTTCACCGCCAATCGTTAAACTTGAATCCGCAATGTGTTCAGTCAGGACTGTTCCGTATTTTTTTAATTCAGAAACAATTGTTTGGTATACCGCTAATAACTCCCGGCCCCCGCTGATGGATCCGCTAAAATAAATTTTCATTTGTTTGCCTCTGATTCCCTGTTCTTACTGAGTAAATCCCTGGCATTTTCTAGGGTTGCTTCCGTAAGATGACCGGCACCAAGAAGGGTAGCAATCTCCTGAATCCGTTCTTCATTATCCAAAGGTCTGACCCCGGCTTCGGTTCTTCCGTTTACGACCCATTTTTCAACCAGCACATGCTGATGTCCCATGGATGCAATCTGAGGCAGATGTGTGATGCAAATAACCTGATGGTATTTGGATAAGTGTTCAATTTGCTCGCCTACAATGCGGGCAATTCGTCCTGAGACTCCTGCATCTGCTTCATCAAAAATCAAGGTAGGGACAGAATCCGCGTCGGACAGGACAGATTTGATTCCAAGCATTATACGGGATGCTTCACCGCCTGATGCGATCTGGGTAAGCGGACGAAAATCTTCGCCGGGGTTTGTGATCAAATCAAATTCTATCAGGTCAAATCCGTTTGCCTGAGGCAGGATGTGCTTATCTTTCCATTGTACTGCTAAGGGCGAGTGCCCTTCCTGAACTGAGAAGCGAACTCTGAAGCGGGTGTGCTCCATTCCAAGCCGTTTAAGACGGGATTCTACAGCTTCCGTAAAAGTCTTAGAAAATTCTTTTCTTTTATTGTGAAGTTTTTCTGCGTTTCGTATTAACTCAATCCGGGCATGCTCAACGGCTTTTCCGGCTTTATCAAGTTCCTGGGTGTAATCGGGATTTTTTGCCACTTCCTGCTGCAATTGCTGATAATAATTACACAACTCATCATAATTCCGGTGATATTTTTTAACAAGAAAATTCAGAGCATTAACCCTTTCTTCAACCTCATTCAAACGAGCCGTATCATGAGGTATATGATCCCTGTATTCTGACATGCTTCGCCCTGTTTCTTCAAGGGATATGATGGCGGATTCCAGCTCTTTTAAATAGTCTGAAAGATTTGGATCAATACGAACAAGATGTTCTAATTGATGGAGCAGAGTGCTCAAAGCACGTACGATAGAGTGATCGCTTTCGTACAATTCATCAGCCATTCTATGTGATATATCTACAAGAGTCTGAGAATTTTCCAGGATTTTTAATTCTGCTTCCAATTCATCCAGCTCATTGGGTAAAGGATTTGTTTTTTTGAGTTCATTAAAATGAAATTGTTTCAGTTCCTGGTCTTTCAGGAACTGATCTCTGTTTGCCCGGAGTTCCTTTTCCGTTTGAACGGCTTTTTTCAATTCAGCTAAAGAATCTTCATACGCTTGTTTCAATTCAGTTGTTTTGGACAAGGCATCCAGATATTCAATATGACTTGAAGTATTCAGGATTTTCTGATGTTCATGCTGTCCGTGCATTTCTATTAACAATTCAGCCAATACTTTTAAGGTTTGAACCGATATATACTGATCATTCAGGAAAGCGCGGGATTTCCCGGTTTTATGGATTTCCCGGCGGATAGTCCATTCCCGATTCTCCACCTCTAAATCCTCCTGCTGAAGAATGAGTTTAACGGCTTCCATATTTTCAGGAGCATCAAAAACAGCTTCAACAACAGCTTTATCTTCATTCTTTCGTATCATGGAAAGGTTTGCACGGTCTCCCAGCACCAAACCTAAAGCATCGATTATAATTGATTTGCCGGTTCCTGTTTCACCGGTCATTATTGTGAGACCCGGACCGAAGGATATTTCCGTTTCACGGACAATTGCAAAATTTTCCACCCGCAAATACTTCAACATTTTATTATAACCTTTGAGATGTTAATCCTGCTCTTTCTGCTTTTTTCTGTTAATTAGTCGGGATGCAACCATAATGCCCAGAACAGCTCCAATGGTATCAGCCAGGAAATCCCAAAAACTGGCATGCCGTCCCTGAACAAAATACTGATGCAATTCATCGGTAAAGCCAAAAAAAACCGTAAAGATCAGTGCCAGCCATTCTGTCCGGTAATTCATCAGCGAATCATGTTCACGAAGGGCCATGAACATCAATATGGATGCTACTAAATAAATACCGGCATGAATAAGCTTATCATAGGAGAGAATGGTCATTTTGGGAACATATTGGGAAGGAATGGAGGATTGGATAAAGATCAGACAGAGATAGAATACAGTTGCCCATGTAAATTTTTTATCACGGCTGAATATATTCATAAGATTTTAGTACCTCTGGTATACAATGAATAATATCGGTTGCAGTCATTCCGCGGATTCCTTTTAATTCGGCGGCTTTTTCTCCGGCTTTTCCATGCACGAAAGCACCGGTGAGAACACTTGATTCCGGCGAGTGGCCCTGGCAGAGCAGGGAGCATATTATACCGCCTAATACATCACCACTTCCGGCAGTAGCCATTCCGGGGCTTCCCTGAGGATGGATAAATACTCTTCCGTCAGGGAATGCAGTCATGCTGGTTGAACTTTTTAAATGAATTATTTGTTTCAGATCCACAGCGCTTTTTTGGACCGTTTTGACCGGATCCTGCATGAGAATTTCTTTCTTTATTCCGGTGAGGGCTAAAAATTCACCTTCATGAGGGGTTAGAATGAGTGAACAAGCTGAAGATCGTATGAGACCGGGATTGACTACATGTAAAGCATCGGCATCGAGAACTGCGGGAACTGTCTCACGTAATAAAAACGTTTCCATAAAACCGATTATTTCTTCCCGTCGTCCCATTCCGGGTCCGATCAGAACTGCTGAAGCCTTTGGGCTGAGCATATGCCAAACAGGCAGATCAAATTCGCTAATGTATGCTTTTTGTGAAGGGTGGCAGATTATTTCCGGGCTGAGTGAATATGTAAGACGGCAGGCTTGTGGGGGAGTAATTGCCCGTACCATTCCGGCACCGCTTCGAAGTCCTGCCATGCAGGCTAAAGCCGGAGCTCCAGGCATATCATCCTGACCCCCAATGCAAACCATTTGCCCACGGGAATACTTGTGATCCGTGTTTCGGATGGGCTTGATCAGATTACGAATAAGAGACTCTGAACACACTTCAACGGTCAATAAAGACTGACTGAGAGCTTTTGGTGAATACCCAAGATCAATCAGGATTTTTTCTCCGCTGAAATATTTCCCGTCATTTAAAAAATTTCCCCATTTGTAGAATCCCATGATTGCAGTGATATCTGCTTTCAAAACCGGCCCAAGGCACCTGCCGTTAGTCCCGTCGATGCCGGAAGGAATGTCTATGGCTATAACCGGCTGATCCTTGCGATTATGGACGAGCACACTGAGAAGATCCCGGGTTTTGCCCCGAACCTCATTTCTTAGACCAGTACCCAACAAAGCATCTATCCAAACTGTTTTGTCTTTTAAATATGGAAGGATTTCTTCTGCATCATGAATGATCGCGGGGTGAATCCCTGTATCGGTCATCTTTTTCCAGTGTTCGGCCGCATCGCCTGTTAAACTGCCCGGTTCACCGGTCATAAAAACATCGGTACGAATACCTTTCAAATATAGATTACGGGCAGCAACATACCCGTCTCCGCCGTTATTTCCTTTCCCGCAGAAAACCTGGCAGTGATTAATCCGTTGAGTCTGACAGAGCTGAAAACAGATATCCGCTACAGCAGTGCCGGCTTTTTTCATGAGATCATAGCCGCTACGGCCTTCGATATCCATGGCATATCTGTCGATTTTTCCTGCATCATCAGCAGATACAATCCGTGTATTGTTCATTACTTATCTCCAAAGGTAATAATAACGGATGCTACGGCCTGAGTCCGGGTGTGACTCAGGCTAACGGAAGCATGAATGATATTCAGCTCTTTAGTAATTCTCTCACTCAAATTCAGAGCAGGTTTTCCGTCCTCCTCATTCACTACATATGTTTCTGTCCATGCAGGATTAAAGGACAGGCGGGACAACAATATTTTTCTGGCTGCTTCCTTTGCGGCAAAGCGTACGGCAAAATGTTCAAATTTCCGCTTTTTATCCCGGCAGTATTCAATTTCTAACGGATGAAATATTTTATCAATAAAAATCTTACCGTGGGTATTAATACTTTTTTCAATGCGATGAATATCAACAAGATCAATGCCGGTCTCAAACATGTGCGGTCTCCAGCTCACGGATAATCTTAAGAATTTCATCAAAGCGGCAGATTTCATAATCTGCTCCCGAGTGAACCGTTTCAAACAGATCGCCATAACGGGCAAATATTGAAAGGATCCCCAGCTTTTTTGCACCCACCATATCTCTTTCAGGCCAGTCTCCAACCATAATGACATCCCCTGACTCAAGGTCTAACTTTTTCAGAGCCAGTTCGAATGGTTCGGGACATGGTTTTGTTTTTCCTGTATCATCGAATGTAACGACGACATCAAAAAGCCTGTGAAAATTCAATTGATACAGTCGTAGCCAGGCCTCTCTGGCAGGTGCGTCTGAAACAACGGCCAGCCGGACGCCGTCCTTAATCAGCCTGATCAGTGTAGAATGGACATACGGATAAGGTTTTAACTGTGCTTCACGTGTTTTTCTATAATGGGTAATTCCGGCTGCCAGATACTGCCAGTTGATCCTGCTTTCGTGTTTAATAATGAATTCATCCAGAACTTTTTGGTATTCCCAGCCTTTCTCTGCATAAATCTGCATTATTTCCTCAAAAGCGGATTCTTCCTCGACCTGCATACCGGATTCAACCATTGCGGTAATGGCAGCCCTGATTGAGTTGGCTTTCAAATAGCCGAAATCCATCAGAGTATTGTCCAAATCCAAAATAACGGCTTTTACTTTCATACATGAAAATATAAAAATTAATGTAATAAAAAAAGGGGAGAATCTCTCCCCTTGAAAAAATGGTATAATAAATCACTCCTGACGGCTGACTGGTTTTCCTTTCCGGATCAGATCAATTTCATATTCGGCAATTTTTCTCCACCTTGCATCTGTTCGAGCCCTGTTAAATGCATTAATTGCCTCGTCATTGTTGCCCGTAAAGGCATAGGCCATGCCTAATTCATACCATGCGGCACCGAAATTTGCATTGATTCTTGTTGAATTCTTTGCTGCTTCAATGGCCAGTTCGTGTTTACCCAGTTCGTTATAGCTCTCAGCCATTCTGTAATATGCCTGATGGTTCCGGGGTGAATACTGAACGGCAGATTTCAGGGCTTCAACAGCTTCATCGTATTTTTTTAACTCCATCAGTACAGAACCGTAGCCTTCCCAGGCAGCGGCAGATGTATTATCCAGAGAAACGGCTGTAGAATAATGTGTTTCAGCCAATGTCAAATTCTTCTGATCCAGATAAATTTTCCCAAGATTGGAATGAGCTTTATCATAATTTGGATTGATTTGGATTGTTTTTTTATGGTATTCCATTGCTTTGCTGCTGTTTCCGGTACTCTGGTAATAGAGTCCGAGATTATACAGAAGGGTTTCATCTTCCGGGCTGTGGACAAGTCCTTGTTCGAGGTATCGAATAGCACCGTCAATATCTCCGGCTCTCCGTTTAATGGCACCTAAAAGCTGATAGGCACGGGAATACTCGGGATCGACGGATATGGCAACTTTGAGCTTTTCTTCTGCAGTCTTAAGATCGTTGATTTTATAGGCATTCAACCCGTCCTGATAGTATTTCTGAACCATAACCAGTTTAGCCCGGGTATATTTTTCTTCCCCTCCGCTAAGTTCAATGGCTTTATTGTAATAATTATTAGCTTCTACATGATCATCATCCAGAAGCGCAATTACTCCCAGCCTGTAATATGTTTCAGAAAAATTTGGGTATTTTTCCACAATTTGGTTATAGACCCTTTTTGCATTTGCGACAGAACCGCCGTCAAATTCTCTCTGGCCGTCCCGGATCATGTTCACAAGATCCCTGACTTCATCAAAATTAGGCCTGTAATCTTCATTAAATTTGATGGCTTTGCTGATTGCCTGTTGTGCTGCTGTCAGATCTCCTCGACGTATTTCCACTTTAAAAGCCAGCATATGAGCCGGTGCAAAAGTTGAATCCTGAGCCAGAACCTGTTGAAGCAGCATTTGAGCTACCATAACATCGTTATTTTTCAGTTGTTCAGCAGCCTGATCAACCTGGCTTTGCAGCATACCCAGATCCTGAGAGGAGAGGGTTAATGAAAATATCAGGGATAACACTGATATAATGAGAATTTTTCTTTTCATAGCGATCACATATCCTGTTTTTTTTTACAGATTTTCATAACAGTCATTTGTGCCCAGGGCGGGATTTGAACCCGCACGCCCGTTGGGCGCTACCCCCTCAAGATAGTGTGTCTGCCAGTTTCACCACCTGGGCATGATTCCCTGTATTTAAAAACCTTGGGAATCTAAAATCTTTATGCAAGCAATTCTACAATATTTTTAAAGAGCTGTGACCGTATTTTTATTCTTCAGCCGGAGCGATCGGTTCTTCAATATCAATCCCTGCAGGCCGGGGAAGAGTTGATGAAGAGGTTACGACTCCCTTTGAAGCCTGTTGCTGAACAATACTTCTATTGCTGTCGGAACCACGGACAAGAAAATTGATAATAATAATCAGAACAAAGAAGGCAAAAGCGAGATACTGGGTTGCTTTTGCTAAAAATGTTGCTGCGTTTCTACCGCCGAGAACACTGTTCAGGCCGCCCATTCCGCCGCCGAAGGCTGCGCCACCCAATCCTCCGCCTTTTGAGGATTGCATCAGGATTGATGCAACAAGCATCAGACTGACGATAATGAGTAAGAATATGATGAAAGCCAGCATGTTAATTATCCTTTTTTCATGAGTTTATGTGCTGTTGTAATTATTTCAAAAAAATCACCCGGTTTTAAGCTTGCACCGCCGATGAGAAGTCCGTCAATATCTTGTTCGGATAAAAGGCTTTCTGCATTGGATGTATTGGCACTGCCGCCATATAAAATGCGGATATTTTCTGAAAAAGCTGATCCGAAAGTATCATACAGTGTTTTTCTGATCAGGGCATGGACTTCCTGTGCCTGTTCAGGAGTGGCAGTTCTGCCGGTTCCGATAGCCCATACCGGTTCGTAAGCCAGTACCATATCTTTTAAATCTTCACCCGTGAAATCCAAAAGCCCTTCCTTGAGCTGTCTGATGATGACATGGGATGTAATACCTTTTTCACGTTCATCAAGGGTTTCACCAATACAGACAACCTGTTTCAGCCCGGTTTCCCTGGCTCTGACTATTTTACTCCGAACGGATTCATCGGTTTCACCAAAATATTGCCGTCTTTCCGAGTGACCGATGAGAACATAGTCACATCCTGCATCTGCCAGCATCTTTGCTGAGATTTCCCCGGTGAAAGCACCTTTAGGCTCCTGATGAATATTCTGCCCGCCGGTTTTTACCGGGGTATTTTCCAACGCTTTTTGAAGTGCGGGAATAGATAAGGCAGGAGGGAAGAGGAGCATTTCCGGCAGAAGATCATTTAATCCCCTGGCTTTCAAATCCCTTCCATATTCGAGGGTTTCGGAAGGTGTATTGTTCATTTTCCAGTTTCCGGCAATAAGAAGTCGTCTCATAGTAAACCTTATGATTGTATTATTTTTCCGAGATTTTTGCCACAGCCGGGAGTTCAAGTCCCGAGATCAGTTCAAGGGAAGCTCCGCCTCCTGTTGAAACGTGACTCATCCTGTCGCTATAACCAAGTTTTTTAACTGCAGCCACAGAATCACCGCCGCCCACCAGTGAAATTGCACCCTTATCGGTTGCATCGGCCAGGGCTGAAGCAACAGCTTCCGTTCCCACGGCAAAATTAGGCATTTCAAAAACGCCCATAGGTCCATTCCAGAGGACTGTTTTGCTTTCAGCGATAATTTCTGTAAACTTTTTTATACTTTTCGGACCGATATCAAGACCTAATTTATCAGCGGGAAATTCTTCCACAGGTACTGTTACGGCAGGTGCATCATTTTCGAAGGCATCTGCAGCAACGACATCTATGGGAAGAACAAAATTAACCCCGGATAATTTTACTTTTTCAAGTATTTCTTTCGCCAGATCAATCTTATCGTCTTCAACAAGGGATTTGCCGATTTCATACCCCATTGCTTTATAAAACGTAAAGATCATTCCGCCGCCGATCAGGAGGTTATCGACTTTATTGAGCAGATGAAGAATGGTATCAATTTTTCCGCTGATCTTTGCTCCACCTAAAATTGCAGAATAAGGCCGGACAGGGTTCTCAATTTTATCTTTCAGGTAGATCAGTTCTTTTTCCAAAAGCAGTCCTGAAATTACTTTTGGGAAATACTCTGTGACACCGGCTGTGGAAGCATGGGCTCTGTGTGATGTGCCGAAGGCATCATTGACATACAAATCGGCATAAGATGCCAGTTTTTTTGAGAAGTCCGGATCGTTTTTGGTTTCTTCTTTATAGAAGCGGAGGTTTTCCAGGAGAAGAACATCTCCGGGTTTGAGGGATTTTGCCAGATTTACTGCTTCTTCACCGATACAGTCAGGGGCAAATTTAACGTCAATTTTCAGGAGTTCTGAAAGTCTGACCGCAGCAGGACGAAGCGAGAAGGCAGGATTGTATTCACCCTTAGGCCGGCCGAGATGGCTCATGCAGATAACAGAACCGCCGTCATTCAGGATTTTCTGAATGGTGGGCAAAGATGAAACGATACGGTAGTCGTTGGTAATTTCACCTGATTCATTAACGGGGACATTGAAATCGACCCTGATCAGAACCTTCTGATCTTTAAAATTCACATCATTGACAGTCAGTCTTGTCATATGTTCATCCTCCAATATTCAGACTTTAAAT